>Ga0233432_10000534_pt1 | contig 36758 bp, 52 predicted proteins | sample SI_122_August201_6_FD_179870 | JGI IMG/M metagenome (GOLD analysis project Ga0233432, IMG submission 179870) | Seawater microbial communities from Saanich Inlet, British Columbia, Canada - SI_122_August2016_10_MG | ecosystem: Environmental > Aquatic > Marine > Inlet | place: Canada: British... | reverse complement strand
AACATTCATGGCGATGTCTACCTCGCCCATACGAACATCCTCATCTTGAGGACTTCGTTTAATCTGATGCATTCGTTCGTGTAGTAGTTTTTCTTTCATACTTATATTATATCAGTGTTCCTTACTTGACAGCTTATTAATGTCGATGCCAGAACTCAATCATTCTGCACCTCCCTCCATTATGATATACTGCTCTAGATCATGGTAGCTCGTGCGAACCTCAAGGACAGCCATGAGAGACTCCCAGCTGTATCCGTTGATGTGTGTGACAAGCTGTAGCTCCTTGTCGGTGGCTATGTCATGCTTTAGGAGAAAATCCCATGCATGGTCTACGTTTTGTAGGTCTATTGTTTTCATCACTATTATTATATTAGAGTTCCTTACTTGATATCGTCAATCATACTCAGCACACTCTTAAACAGCTCTGGGGCATTGTTCTTAAGTCGCTCTAGAACATTCATGGCGATGTCTATCTCGCCCATACGAACATCCTCATCTTGAGGACTTCGTTTAATCTGATGCATTCGTTCGTGTAGTAGTTTTTCTTTCATAATATAGTTGGTTTCCTTACCTTTCTGAATATATTATATAATAAAAACCGGGGTTTGTAAACAACAAAATGCATAAAAAATGCACTTTTTTCATAAGTTGTTGGTTTACAATAGGTTATGATTGCACTTTTTTTCATCTTTTTTCACCTTTTTTCATAAGTGGTTGGTTCTAAGGGACTTATGTAACCTATTGGTCTTCAATCACTTATGTGTTTTTTGAAAAAGCTAATTTTTGAAATGCATTTTCCGTGTGTAACTAATTGGTTTTAAGGGACTTATGAAATTTGAATATGTGTAAGTGGTTGGTTTTAAGGTACTTATGACCTAACACCATTATCTAAGTTCTTCTTTAAATAACCTCCATCGATCACTATCAATGGTTTTTTTACCATTATCAATTTCTGTAAGCATATCTTGAACTTCTTCAAAACTATTATAGATGTACTTGTGCGGGATCATTCCCATGATCCATAGAGGAGTGTTTTGTTTACCTCCTTCAACCACAATGAACGTTGGACGTTTCATTTTTACTGCTACAACCAATTCTTCAATTGTGCCAAACGTAGGAACATTTGGATCAATGTGCGCGATAATAAAATCTGAACGATCAACCATACTTAAATCAAATGCGCGAACCTTTTTAAAGTGATCAGCGACTTGTGAATATTCTCCTTTTTTCATTAATGCGCCTAAGCGAGAATGTGTAGATTCATCTTCTTCTGGTGCATTAATGAATGGTTTTTTATATGGATCAAAAACGGTTATTCCTTTATCTTTGAGAAAAGGTGTCATGGTTTCTCTCCAACCACGCCCATCGGCATATTCCATTGGACCTACTAAATAAGTTTTAGTTTTTCTTAGTATATTCATCTTATTTATTGATTTGATCATAGTAGTAATCAATTTCGTCTCTTAAACGTTTTTCCCAATTACCTTCTACAATAGATTCCCTAAAGATAATAGGTGTTGGATCATTATCAACAACCATGATTGTGATTAGATCGTCAATTTCTATGCCGGTGTGTTCTTTGAACATTATGGCATAGGCACACTCTTGCATAAAATAAGAACTAATCTCGCTTGCGTCCTTTACTCTGTTTGAGGTTTTGAAATCAATAATCGCAGGTTTATTATCAAATTCAGCAATGCAATCAACCCTTCCAGCGATTTTAAGATCGTCTGAATAAAGCTTACACTCTTGCATATAGATTTTATTGATGCGTGTATCGATAACATTTTTAAGTGTTTTCCAGCCGAATCGTATGTGCGGCATTTTGTCATTTTCTGTGCGAATAAAATCCTTTTCGTTATTGATATATCTTTCTGATATATTGTGTATTGCAGTTCCACGCGTAAGAGCATGACGAGTAATCCTATTTGCCTCATCTTCTCCAATTGATTTTCTCCACTCTGCCCATTTCCATCGATCACGATATCCTAAAACTGTCGTGACAGAAGGATACTTTTTACCTTTTGGTGTGATGTACTTACGTCCACTCTTTACAGTTTCATCAGTAAGATCTTCATAGCCCAATTCAATATCCATATGTTCAAACTTCATAATTTTGTATTTTTTTAAATGCTTTTTCTAGCAATTTGTGTTCATCTGTTGCGTTTTCGAAGACAACATCTTTAACAGTAAATGTATGGGATCCACGGCAGATCTTATCAATGTAGACTTTATCATCTTCAATGTAATAATCCTTATTCCAAGATAATGCTTTTTCTAATAACTTTCTGGTTATCCTCTTTTGCTCTTTTAAATCAATTTCAATTTCCTTTTCAACTTTTACTTTTACTAACATAATATAAATCTGTGCTAAATATCAATGGTGTTTTCTTTACCTGATGCCTTTTTAATACCTTTGAGAACGTCTGCCCACTCAGAACCAGCTCTACGTAATGTTGAATGAGCACCCTGGTATGACAATGCTGGAGAACTTACTTGTCGTTTTACACCCAACTCTTTACAATGTGGACATGGCATTTCAGTAGGCTCATCGCGATTGTTAATCGTATTTGTTGCTTCCCACTTTTCGCTGCATTTAGTGCAATAATATTCGTAGATCATTTATTTAAACCAGTTCGGAGTTTCACGTTTTGACCATACCATTGAAAAACGCTTTTGTTTTGTTTTATAAAACTTTCGATAAGAACCCACGATATCGTCGTGATTGATACATTCTGGATTTGAACCCATTGCCAAAGCAAACGGTGTCATGATTTTCTTTTCGATATTGTTTGGCAGTTCTTTTAAAGCAGCTAAAAGCTTTTTCTGTGTTGCATGGATTTTACCATAACGATGAGTATATTCTGCACAAAGATTTTTGAAAAGATCATAGTGCCATTTGTAATTCGAATCAGACTCCATTGTCCACACAGTACATGGGTGACCCATGTGAACTGCTTTATACAAAACATCTTCGCGGCTATCGGGCAGTTCCCAATACTTAGACATGGTTTTACCTGTTGATGATGGACGGCGAGTTTCGTCACCATCGAGCATACGGTGAGCAGTTGAAAGCATTTGACCTGATTCAATAATCATTTTTACTACGTGCTTATCGCAATGCAATTCAGCAGAAGTTTTAGCGCTTTTATCTAGAACAAATATATTCATAGCTATATTATACCATACTTACGTGTAGTTGTACACTACAAAATTTCAGGAAAACATGCTTCTACAAGACTTTTTGTGATTTTAGAATATTTTTTATTCTTTACAGTCGTTATAGTTCCATCCTTTGCAGCGCACAATATAAGAGCATCATCTTTCGTAAGTTGTTCAAGGATGCCAATAAATATCTTTTCCTTTTTGACCCGAGGAATATTGTTATTTTTGATACAAGCTCCAATGGGTTTAAACGCATTTGAAAGAGCTGCAGGTTCACGTCCTTCTGGACAAGATTCGAAGGGTGGTTTACCATAAGGCAAATCTAATTCAATGCTATCGTTATAGCACAATTGCAAAACACTTTTCAGTTGTTTAAATGCGTTATCCTTAAGATACTTAATACGGTCACTGCGCTCCTTAAGTTTACATGTTTCTTCTAGTACTTCGTGTATGTATTTCATTATATTGTTTATTTATTTGGAAAGAAATCCCTTACTGAATTGATAAGCAAATTGCAACGCTTTTCAATGAGATAATTGAGAAATCCTGATTTGTGAATTTCTTTAGTTTTAATTTGAGAATCGTAATTGTTTTGAATAGATTCTACAATATCTTTAGGAATGTAATCTAAATCAATCACTGTTTTATTTCTACAGTAGTTTCTATATGTGTCTTCTCCCATAGATTTTCGCAATTTAGATTCTACTAAATCTGAATCATTATGACTATTAGACAAGCAAGTGTCATACCATTCTGTGATTTTTTTAGCACGCATTGGTTTTTGACGGCTACCGTCGACGAATGTTTCATCACCACTCAAAATGTTAGGTACACCATCACTAACATCACCACGGCAAACGTGTTCAAATTTGTAGAAGTGAGGATCTTCAACCTTAGCAAAAGACTTCTTCATTGGACTAAACTGCTTAACATTTGAATAGCGCTGAAGCTGTAGAAAATCTTTATCAGATGAAACAATCATAACTGGTTCGTGTTTACCGAACTCTTGAGTACTTTCGGTAAGAGTCGCAATAATATCGTCAGCCTCAGCACGATCTGAGTAAATGACTGGGTAATGGGTAAATTCGTGCAATTCATCTCGCACAGTATTTATTAAAGTGAAAAGACGATTCCAATCTAAATCTGATTCTTTTCTAGCTGTTTTTCGTTTAGCTTTATAATTAGAGAATACCTCTTTACGCCAAGAAGAGCTATCACAGGCAATTACTAATTCACCGTATTCATCACGGAATTTTGTGTTGTAACGGCGGAGCGTGTTGAGAATCATGTGCCTAATAAGGCTTTCTTCTATTTCGTCTGGCCTGTCTTGCGAAAATATTGCAGCGATGGCAATTCCTGAGTAGTCGATAATTATCATAATTTAGTAGTGCTATTGTTTAATCTAAGTAGATTATACACTATAATGCACCGTTTGTACATAACAAAATACTATTATTTTTTCTTATTAGACTTTAGACTAGGATAAGAAATGTTTTTTAAATGACTTCCATGGATTTTTCCACCAACGAAACGATTATAGAATTTGTCTGGTTGCAGAAGAACGTGACGAGACATTTGTTCGTGCATTTCAAAGTAACTCATTTCGCCAAGAGATTGACACAATCGTATAATCTTTCTTTCAAATCTTTTTGGTGTAGATGCTTCGAGAAGATCTTTTACCTTTTGACTAGAACCATAATAATCTTTCCAGTCAGATTCTTTAATTTCTTTTCTTTTCCGCTTTTTACCTTTTAGCGGCGGTTTTCTAATAGTTTTCCAAAAGCGCTTTTTTCCGATATAAATCATATCTGTTTCTACATCGTAAATTTCATAAACAAAACCTACGTGGTCTTGTATTTGATCGCTGGTGAAAACTGAATTTTTATAACTCCACATAGAGTTATTTATCTATCCACTCTTTAAACGAAATGAGCTTTCTCGATGAGATAATTTCAAAGAATGTTTTTGATTCTGGACCACTTAATCGGTTATAATCAAATTTGACTGATGAATAGATCGGGCGATAATGAAGAGTTTTCTCTTTTGGAACAATAAGCAATTGACCTGTCGTCACCATGTCACCTTTCTTAACATTACCAACTCGCATAGGATTCATGAAAACATCATCGTCTGGTGTCTTTGCTAAGAGATCGAGTAATTCCCCAGGATCATCGAAGTTGCCTGATATCACGTCTTGAGTGTACTGTAAGCGTTTTTCGCTACTTTTGCGGGATTTTATTAATCTTTCATCCGTTGGGTTTTTATGATAACCTAGTTGCGGCATTAAGATTCCATGGTTGGTTCTGCATGAATACTCGTTTTCTGTAGGAGAAAGTTTCTTTATTTTATGATAGTAATCACGGGGTGTTTTTGAGTCTGCGTTATCCTTTCTAACAGTAAACCCACCTTCTAAAATAAAACAATCTTTATCGTTAAAAACGTATGTGGCTCCTGCTAAATTTTTACTAATAAGAACGTTTAAAGCCTCTTTAGGCGTCTTGCATAAAAGCGCTGCACGGATCGCCTTTCCATCAGGCGAATAATAGCCACTACTATTCCTTTTTTTATTTCTAACATTAATAATTTTATCACCTTCTTTTTCATCACTTTTTACAGAAAAAGAAGCAGAAATAATAGAAACACCATACTCATTAATACCTTCGCTCCATCGACTAAGCTTATCATCAATATACAATCGCTGAACACCATTGCGGTTCGATTGAACAACTTCAACATCAGTCTTATAATTACGATCGCGATTTTTAGCGCCTACCCAACCATAGTCTTTTGTATATTTTACTGCAACTACACACATATATCAATATTAGTAGTATCTATTTATATAATTACAATATTTAATCGAAATTATCATCATCAACTTCCACGTGGCGTGAGCCACAGAATGGACAATAGTCAGGAACGAAATAGTTATCGCTATAAATGTCGTCTTCATATTCAATCCATTCTACAGTGTAGTTGGTTTTACAAGTTTGGCATGTTATGCTTTCTTTCATTATGATTCACATGAGCTGCATGTTAAAATTGTTCTTGCTAACTCTTGGCTTGGGTTTGCACTACGTTGATAGTAGAAACTTTTAAGACCTTGTTCCCAACCAAAAATTAGCAATGAGTTTATTTCTTTTACTGATGTTTTTGGTGGAATCATTAAATTTAAAGACTGTCCTTGGTCAATATACCTTTGCCTTTGAGCTGCCTGAATTACGATTTCTTTTTGTGAAATTTCACCAAATGTCTTAAATATTTCCTTTTCTTCTAATGTTAAAAAATCTAAATGTTGAACTGATCCACCTTTAATAAGAATTGATTTCCACACACTTGCTGTGTTCTTTTTGCACTTGTGTAATACTTCTTGAAGATACGGGTTTTTGTACGTAAATTTACCTTTTGCTAGATTTTTAACAAAATAGTTGCTATTTAAAGGTTCGACTGAAGGAGATACTTGGCCTAATATGAATGAACTACTTGTTGTTGGAGCAATAGCCATTGTTGTGGCATTTCTACGCCCATAACCTTTAAGTAGCTCTGGCTCACCTAAACTTAGACTTAATTCTTTACTCGCTGAATGTGTGCGTTCTTGTATAGTTTTAAATATTTCATTATTTAGAAATTTTGCTTCCATACTTTCAAATGGTATCATACTTTGTTGTAGAAGCGAGTGCCATCCTAAAACTCCAACACCAATAGCACGTTGTCTTTTAGCAAAATTGCGAGAGCTCTTCATGAAAGGCATATCTTTTGTTTTCTGAATATATTCTTCCATGACAGCATCTAAAAAGTGTGTTAGCACTTCAATCGCATCAGTATCTTTTATTTTATCCCAATGGATTAGGTTTAAAGAAGAAAGACAACACACAAATGATTCATCATTATCAGATGAAAGAGCAATTTCAGCACATAAATTCGAGCAGTGTATTCTCTTATTCTTGTCTTTATAGACTTCAGGTGCTTTTTCGTTTGCGTTATCAGAAAAGAAAATGTATGGATACCCACTTTCTGATCGTTTTTTAAGAACGTGTGCCCAAACATTACGCTTATCACTATCACCATCAATCATTCCTTGCATCCAATCGTTCGAAACAGTAATACCAAAAGACATTTCTTGAATAGCATGGCCTTCGCCTCGTATTCTTAAGAATTCCAAAATGTCTGGGTGATCAACCGGTAAGTACGCAGCGAAGCTACCTCTTCTTACTCCTCCTTGTGAAACAATGGATGCTGTTTTATCGTACATTTCCATAAAATGTACTGGGCCGAATGATGTATTCCCATCACTAATTTTAGAACCTCTTCCTCTAACGTCACCGAAAAAGCCAGAGGTGCCTGCTGCATTTTTACACTGCATTCCTACTTCAGCATTCTTATGCAATATAGATTCCATCGTATCATCAATGTAAACACCATTGCATGATATAGGAAGGCCACGTTTCCGGCCAAAGTTTGCCCAAACTGGACTTGCTAAGGAGTAAAAACCTTTTGCCATGTAATGCTCAAACTTTTCGGCAAATCCATCGATTTTTAAATATTTTTCTGCAGCAGTGGAAATATCTTTAATGCGTTGAATAGGTGTTTCATTTGGGAGTAAGTAGTCCTTTTTCAGGAATTTTTGTGAGTCTTCGTTTAGCCAATAATAATTCATAATTTTAAAAGAGTGAGTCTGCGTTGAACGTCTGTGATTTTTTACTATATTCAACAGGTCGAGAGTGAAAGAAATCTGTAGCATTATTACCTAACAACTCTTCTTCAAACCATGTTGTAGATTCAAGTAAATCCGCATCAACCTCAAAGAGTACAGGAAATCCAATTCCTTGTAAAGATTCGTTAATTCTATTCTTAATAAATTCTTTAAGAATGTCAGCGCTTAATCCTTCAACATTAATACCGTTAACCATCCAATCAACAAGTTTAGATTCAGCTTTAAACGCTTGCTCAGCTTCATGAAGAATGCGATCTTCGAGTTCTTTATCAAATAACTCTGGGTGCTCTTCACGGATAGTGTTAATGATTTTCATCCCTGCAAGGGCGTGGAGCATTTCTTCGTTCCGAGTATATTTGACTTGTTGATCTGTGTCCTTTAAGACGTTTCTATAACGAGCAAACCAATTTATGGTATAGAACTGCGAGAAAAGACTCACGTTTTCAACGAAAAGAGTGAATAGAATAAGTGCATAAACGTATTGCTTTTGGCTATTCTTGTAGAATTTGTGCGTGTATTTTTTAAGATAATTTACACGACCTTGAATAAAATCGAGTTCAAGGTTTTTTTCAAAAACATCTTCAAGACCTAACACTTCAAGCAATCTTTCATAAGCGTTATTGTGAATAACTTCCACATTTCCCATCGCAATACCTAAATCATTTAGCGATGGATGTGGCAAATTGTCACCAAGCTTAACCCAAAATGTTTTAACAGCCACTTCAATTTGTCCAATGGCTGATAGTGTTCTTACGATAATTTCTTTTTCCTGATCTGTGAGGTTAACTGAAAAATCATGAACGTCAGACGAAAAGGAAAATTCCTTATCGGTCCAGAAACCATTATATATAGCTTCAATAAATTCGTCGGTCCATGGGTAGTTGTTAGGTTTGCGTGATACTTGTTCTGTAAATATAGACATTTAGCTTTAATTTTTTTATAGTGTTATGATGGGTGCGGATTTGCTCTTCATGGTATTAATTATACCACAAATATCGAATAAGTAAATTATAAAATTACTTATTTTGCTTTATACAAAGCACGTAAAGCACCGTTTTCGGAATTGCGGAGAACAATCACCGCTTCCTTACAACGATTATAATAGCTAACTATATTTTTTTCATCCTCATTAATGTATTTAGACCAGCGCTCATATTTTGTGCGGCCGGGCTGAAATCGCGCGAATGTTTCTGGTGAAACATCGAAAATTCTATATTTGCGCTTCTCAGTGGATCCTAATGGTTTATCTGCAATTGCAACTGCAGATGTAGTCGTAGTTTCTTTTTTCATCGAGAAATATCTTCTTGGGTGATAAAAATAATTTGCTGTGTTTTAACATGCTTTGCTTCAAACACCACGTGGCCCAATATTGAACCATGTGGTGCGCTTTCCGTGATGTTAACCATAGAACCTTTTAATGCTAATATTTCTCCGGTTTTTGGTAATGCAATGTCGCGGACAAGTGCATATTTTCCTTTTTCTATTTCTCGATCTTCGTTTATATACCATTCGTTAATTTCTGGTTTATAAGACGATAGATTTATATCATACGCTTTATCAAGAATCTTTATTAGTTTTTTATCACTAATTCCTGTATGTTCTTTGATAAGATAGAGTGCTGCGGCGTATTTCGCAACTGTGGTTTTTCCGAGTGGTATTTTTCCTAACAATTTTCGGATGTTAAATACCAATCTGTGAAAAACTGTGTAGGATGACTTTTCTTTAGATGTTTCTGGTTTTTTTAATTTTACACCATCATCACCTAGAATTCCTTGTTTGTAAGCGTCTGTTTTTTCCCATGGCATTGTCAATAGGCGCAAAAAGCGCAATGCATAAAAAAAGTCTGGTCCTCTAAGTAATCCCATGTTTAAATTTTGTTAAGTATTTTTGCAATATTCAAGTCAACGTTTATATCTTTATATTGTGTTTGTGGTATATAGTTTAAGAAAACTAAGAATGTTTTAAGAACTGGCCAAAGGTCTTCATCTATTCTATAGAATAACATACGAGTTGCGGCCTGTAATTGGAAAACATTGTATATAGTAATGATGTGGTTTAACACAAGTCTTTCTTGTATTTTACCAGAATCTCTATAACGTCTTAATAATCTTATTATGTATTTGAACTTAGCGATGTCATCATAAAAATCTTCTGCATCTATACACGAAGGGTTTTCGTAATATTTAGCTGCAAACAATTCAAAGTTTTCACTGTTCAATTCATCAAATAACTTCATAAAGTTATTTATATAAAGAATTTGATATAATTGTCTGGGCGATTCTTAATCGTGTTAACCGTCTTGTTAGATCTGCTGATTATGCAGATCAAACACTACTTCATCTTCCCATTTTGCTGAAGCAGCAGTTATATAATCAAACACGATCTTAAAGTCATTATCGTAATTGCCTTCAAGCTCTTTGTTGACTAGTTTGTTTACGTTGCCTTTAGGTCGCAGTGCAATTTCAAGAGAGTCGAGCATGTTGGTGATTTTATCAATCTTTTTTATTGCTAGCGACTCTTCAAGATCAACTGATTCTTCAAGACCACGTTTTTTAGCTTCCTTTTCAGCTCGCTTAACATCATCCTTAAATCCACTCCATGGGTTACCTGTGTGGGTTTTAAACACTTTAAGCCAACCCTTAAGCTGATCGTCATTAACTTTGCTAAAATCAATTGCTTCATTAACAGAAACAGATTCACCGAGGATTTTCTTAGCTACATCTACATCCATTTCAGTTGGATATGATTTACCATCAAATTCAAAGTCTTTATCACCAGCCACTGCAGCCTTTGCCGCCGCCTTCGTAAATTCATTAGCTTCATCAATGTCTTTTTCTGTAAGAGGTTCAGAGCCTCTTCGTTTATTTGCGTCTATAGAATGCAGATCAACGAAGTCTGAATTGTTTTCGAATACCTGTTCCACAGCTTGTGCTATGGACATTGTGATTTTGTCATGTGATTTCATATTTCTATTTATAGTTTTTGTTATTTTTGCGTGTTTTTTAGTTGCTTTAATCTATCGGCTTCCGCCTGCTTAAGTTGTTTAATAAGTTTTCTTGCTATTTTTTTAATTGCGCCCTTTTTCTTTTCAAGTTTTTTCTCTATTACAGCCTTTTGTGAAAAGGACAAATTGGCGTAATTCATTCCGTCTGGTGTAAACTTTTTACGGAGTACATCCTTTGCTTTCTTTTCAGCGCGTTTTTTTATTGTTTCAGACGAAGCCTTTTTCTTCATCGCAAGCTTACGTTTTAATTTGAGCTTGGGTGCTAACCTTTTCATTAACCTACTTCTAGCTATTCTCTGAGAAGGCGTTAATGGTTTCTCTGTTAGGTAAAATTCTTTAAATGTTTTATTTTTCATTTTTTACTCCTTTATTATCCATGCAAGAATGCCACATATCGCAGTAATTATACCTGAAACGAATGTCCACACAATTGATCTTATGGTTCTTATTGTCGTTGTGTTATCTGCTTGCACTTGTTCAAGATTGCGGATTCTTTCATCATATTGCACCATTCTTTTTAAAGTGATTCGTGTAGTTTCATCGAGATTACTTATCTTCTCTTCTGCGCGGGCTAACGCAATGACTGCTTCTGCCATTTTGTCAATCTTCTCTTCAATTCGATCTAATCTTGTTTTTTCAGAATTATTCATTTTTTTGCACGCATTAATTTTTAAGCACCAAACTCGTGGCCAGCTACACGTTTCATCTGTTTACTATACTCTTTAAAGTCTGGTTTTTCTTTGTAAAGTTTAATTGAAATCTCATCACGTTCCTTACCTTTTATTCTCCACTTATAACCTTTTTCTAAGTGTTTAGGATCTGATGTTTTAACCACACGTCGTTTAAATCCATCTTCCCACGTTTCACCTTTATATTTACCCTCTCCTTCATCAATTGAAGTTGTTCTATTAATAGATTCCTTTTTACCTTTATGTTTTGCCCATAAATCTTTATCTGCTGTAGTACGAGTCTTACCACCGGTGATAAATGAATTAACACGTGCAAAAGCCCATTGGTGTGGAGTTGCACCAGGACGGTGACCGGTTTTCCATGCAGCCATTCCTCTATCAAAAACCTTTTTCAAAATACCATAAGCAATACCGGACTCTTTTGACTTTTTCTCAAGACCCTTTATACTTTTTTCCTCTAATGGAGTATCTTTCTTATACGCTTTAACGAGTTTATCGGTTCCTTGTTCTAGTTCTTCGTCTTTACTAAACTTTTTATGGTACGCGAGGGTGTGTTTAGAAAGCTTTGTTTTAGCTCTCGCATCACCTGGTGCAGGCTTATAAGCTTTTGGATTATCATCAGACATTTTCGCTTGTTTATTAAACTGAGCTTGTCTTTTGTCCTTCGTTGATTTAGCAAGACCTTTGCCATAAGTTGGGTTTATCTTTTCAACAAAATGTTTTTTACCATTTGTGTCGATAACATAGTTCGATTTACGAGAAGAAATAATAATTGTTTCGCCTGACTCAATGATAGCAGATTCTCCAATATTGAATATTTCGCCTGAAACATACTTTTCTCTTTTTTGTGACAGCGTTGGTAATTGGATGTGCTTGCGGAACGAGGTAGCTTCTTTTAGACCCATTCTTTTACGGAGAAGATTAAACAGTGTCATGTCTTCGCCATATTCTTTTGGCAATCCTTCAGTAAACGATTTAAAATCTCCTTCAACTACTGCTGCACGCATTTTTGATGCACTCATACCACTTACACCAGTTGCGTCTGGATCTCTTTCCCCGGCAGAAATAATTTCTATACCATCTTTAAAGTTATAATATCCATGACGGCCTTTAACACCATTGTATTGTTTGAGTAGTTTGTTGAATTCAGAAATTCTATCTGAACCGACAATCATCTTTAAAAGAGTGAATCCTTTATCATGAAGTTTCGATGCTATATGCAAAACAGTCTTTGCTGATGAATCTTCAATAATGTTTCTTCCATGTTTAGGAAACATTTTACGCATTACACCAATCTTTTCTTTATACTGAAGAGGATTCTTTTTTGCATCCTGCGATTGTGACGCATAAATAAAATATTGATTACCGGTAGCCTCAGCCGCAACCTTTGCTATTAACTTACCATGACCCACAGTAGGCGGATTGAAACGACCAAAGGTAAAAGTTACCTCTTTCGTCTTTTCTTCATTAAATTTCTTAAACGACTTAATCATTTTTTATGTTTTATCTTTGCCAACCTTTGATTACATCAGGCGAAAAGTTATTCGTAGAAAACTCTAATCTATCAACCAATTTAACGGCGCCAGATTTACTCTTGTCTATTGCTACAAATCCTTCTGAACCAGTCACTTTAAAACCGTTACGAGTTCTTACGAAAGTATCAATTTCCTTTAATCTATCAAGTTTATTTATAATGATTAATTTAGCATCAACGATCGCGTTCATAAGTTGAAACATCATATCTAGATTCTTGCGATTTTCTTTTGAGAAAAACCGCATTTCCTCTTCCTGACGTTGAAGAACATTTAGTTTGCCTTTTTCACTTTTGCGCTTATCATATTCTTTTTTGTACTTTTCATTAAACCATGCTATCAAATCGTTAACATGTTTTGCCGTGCTTTGAATTCGTGCACCTTTACGAACTAATGTGTTATTAAAGGTTTCGATCTTTATAGCAAGGGCGGGTGTTTTTTCAAGTTCAACGAGTGTTGTTGACTTAATTTTCTGAAATATTTTACCAGCTTTCGAAAGTTGCTCAGTCACCTCATCACTATCAGATTTTGTAAATGTTGCTGTACCTGATAAGTCTTGTAAATCAGCGTCTTGATACCATACACTTGGTTTTTTCTTCAATCCTTTTATGTTTACACCAAAAGATGCTTTCATTGTTTCAAAGCTTTTACCTTTATATGTCGTATGCCATACTACTCCAAGATTTGCGGATGTGATACTCTTTGCTAATTTAGAATTGGCTGGTACTGCATAAACAATTGTGTTAGGTTGAAAAGTGATGTATTTCTCACCATCAATCGTCTCAGCGTTAAGGTCACCTTTAGTAAACATGATATCGCCTTGAATAACATCTTTAATACCTAGATCTTTTAACTCGTTAAAAGCAATAACTAATTTCTCTGCTAAATCGCCAGATGTATCAGCCCTTACATCAGCTTCTGATTTGTACACTTTAGGCTCTTTATTGAAAATACCTTTTTTAGCAACAAAGAATTTACCATCTAATGGATCAATACCCGCAAAAACAGCAGGTGCACCATCCCATTTAACCGTAACGTTTGTCGCAGAATTAGTGTTTCCTGATAACATATCTCTCAAAGATCGTAATGCAAGGATAGCTTCTCTCGCCCCTTTAACACCACCATAGATAACTCTATCTTCAATATGTGTCATATGAGTATTCTTACCATCTTTTGACGCTTCACTAATATATGTCTTAAAGGTTTTGAATTTAGGTTCTTCTATTTCTATCACCAAATTATTAGATCCAGCTTTGTAAATCCTATGGTATTCCATTTTAGGAATATTCAAAACGTCACCTTCTTCTAATTCATAAGGTACACCATTATCCATCTGAAACATCCAGCCCTTTCCTTCAAGAACAGTTACAACACGGTCGGTCTTATCTCTATGCCAAACGAGTTCATCTGAATTTGTAGTCGACTCGAATGTTCTAACTTTATATCTACCTTGTATTTTATCTGTATATGGCTTATTCATATTATATATTATATTGCGTTCCCATTACCAAAAAAAGTTTCCACCACCTTTTAAACCAAGCTGATCTGCATACCGTGGAAGATTGCAAGACCAATATCCGGGTTTTGTTTTATCTTTTTTCGCTGCACAGTTGTGTCGAGCTGCAAATGATTTACGAGCAGCAGGGTCATCAATTTTTGCTTTAAGACCTGAAGTATCTCCAAACTGAACTTTAATAATATTACCTTTATCGTTTTTAACGTAAACAAAATATTTCTTTTTACCACCACGTTTTGGTTCGTTTAATTCAACTTCCCTACCTTTATATTCTGCTTCAATCAAGGGATGATCTAAGGGTACCTCTTCACCTTCGTGCATTGCAAGTTCACCAATGTCTGTTGACATAAGGTACTCATCAAACTTGCAAAGTTGTAACGACTCTTTCAGTACGCGGGCTTTACAAAATAGTTTGTAATAGTTTTCAGTGTGTGGGCGAAATATATTCTGGGCTAACGGTATATCGTTATCCCTGTGAAATGTTAATGCTGCTTCAAGTATACTCATTATTTTTCTTTTAAAATTATATATGCGCTTGAGTCCGATGTTGAACTGCCAGCGTAATTAATAAGTTGTGTGATAAACTTATTAGCTTTAATGCCGCCCTTTGAAATAAGATTAATTACGTATAAGCCACCTAGTTTACCATGAATCCACACTGCAGAATTTTTACCTAAGCCATTAAGCTTTTCTATCACTTCGTCTTCTGTTATTCTTTTATCAACACCCTGAAGCATTTGTGTGAAATTACTAATAGCCTTTTTATCTCCCTTAGCAATTAGTTGAGCTTCCTTTTTGATTACTGAATTCTTAGGGAGTTGTCTTCTATAGATTCTTTTTGCAGCATCGGACATAACACCCCAAGATGCACCCCCACCTCGAGCGCCTTTACCTTTAATCTCAACTTTATGAGACCCAAACGCAGAATTAGGACGAATATCAAGTTGACCATACTTATGAGTAATGTAATTCGCTTTAGTTGTATACCACTCGCCGCGCACAATCGCTTTGATGTGTCCTGCTGAGTATATGTAATCTTCAGTTTCAGGCGGGCGCTGAACATTCTTTTCAACACCTTTAACAGCTTTTGACACTTTCTTTAGAGAAATACCAACCAGACGCTTTTGGAGATATAAGTCAAGAATATCGTCGTTCAAATCTTCAACTGTTGTAGTGTTGAGTTCGTTAAATTTAAAGTCGGTGTCTACAACCCAAATATCGCCGGGATTCCACTTATCATCCGGGAGTGGTTGAAAGTCGTTATTCTTGAATGCTGTGTTTTTAGCAGAATAGATTGCTTTCATTAAGTTATCATCGCGATGGAAAGTCATGCCTTTTTCGATTATACTATTCGCTATAACATACTGTGCAGTAAGATAGGATGAAACTTTCCAACTCTCGTCAATTCCTAAAATTTCTTCAAGTTGAGTTTTTCCAACACTTACTTTTTTAAAAGCCTTTGTAAGAACTTCATCTGTAAAACTTTCAATTGGCATTGCGTGACCAATATCGAGCATTGCTGCCATCCAAACACACTGGGCTGATTCACCAATTGCTGTACTTGCAGTACCTCCACCAGCTCCTGCTCCTCCACCAAATTCTTTTGTTTTAAGTAAATCTGACGAAGATATTTTAGTTTCATCCTTACCGATTAAATTAAAACTTTTGCCATCTTTTTTGAACTGTTCAATTGATGCTAATGCACCTTGTACGTCTACAACTTGAAACTCTCCTCCTTTCGCGAGTGTAAGAGGTTCTTGTTTACGTATCTTATTTGATAAGATTTCCGTACGTTCTTTTCCTGCATTAGGACCTCCAGTGGCAGTCTTTTTCAATTCTCCTGGAGCTAGTTTAGTTCCTTCGGTAAGAAACGCTTGAAATGTTTTAATATTAAGCATAAGTTTCAATCATTCGTGATAGATCGTTGTCTGAAATATTAACACCAGATTTGATAGTACCTGCCTGCATATTCAAAGCTCGCGACAGTTTACGTAAGTTAGCGGTTTGTTTAGACGTTCCTTTACGAAGTAAGTCAACTGTCTTTTTACGTGTTGCGGAATCTAATTCCAAATCACCATCCAATTTAATTTTGTCTACGATTGTTTCCATGAAGTCATAGATTTCAACATCGGTTGGATCTATTTCAATCATAAAGGCCCTTGTACGAATTGCACCATCAGGATCGAGCTTATCTATTTTCAAGTTGGAGATGAATATGACTTTACCCGTAAATTCAAAATAACGTGGGATTTTCCCTTGATCAAGGATTTCCTCATCAGTCATATCTTCATCTGGATCAACGACATTCTTACCCATTTTATTCCACACTAGCTTTCTTACCTTTTTCGTATCGGTTGCAGCTTTAAACATGTTTCGTGCTTCTTGGTCTTTTAAAGCATCGTCGGAATCATCGAATAGTACGATTTCGTCTTTGTATTTAAACAGTAGAGAATATATACCTGCAGCTGATGCAGTACCAGTGTTTTTAAAGTAACCTTGTCCATCAGAAAGACCAATTTCGCCTAACACTTTTTCTACAGTATATGTTTTACCTATACCTCCTCGACCTGCAATAAACAACGCATTTGAGGCACCTGACGCGGTCATCTTAATAAGATTTTCTAGATCATTTAATTGGTTTTCATATGTAAGTTTTTCGCGTTGTGAATCTAGTTCGTCAAGTTGCGCGTCTTTAGCGTATCTTTCAGTCGAGGAACCACTTTTAACTTTACCAGTAACTACACCAATTGAATCAAGGATTGTTTGTTTCTGTAATAAAAGTTTTTTAATGTCCGCTTTCTTACCTTTCCAAATATATTGACGACCAACTTTTTTAATTAGTGCAGGATTCTGAGACTCTAGCTCATCAAATATTTTAATACCTACGCTTTTCCAAACTTTAAAAACCTTTTGTTTAGTGAATCCAGGACTTGATACTAATGATATAACATTATCATACGCATCATCAGGATCAACTGCTTCGCATAAAACTTCACTTGATTCTAATTCTACATCTTCGTTAAGTGGGATGTCTGATGGATATGTAGAAAATCTACCAGTTGTGATCTTTCCGGATTTAAGCATATCCGCTACTTGTGGAAGAATTTTAACTAAAGAAACATCACGGTCAAAGGATAGGTGGTATGTCGGTCCTTGAGTAGAACCATTCCAAAAATCTATTGAAGCTAAGTTGCTACTATTAGCACCTCCAACGTTTACCCAGTTAAATCTCCAAGATTCTATCTTTTTTCCTGGTGCATAAAAACGTAATCCGTAACCTGCGCCATTCGTATTTTTATATTTCTCTAATCCTAAAGTTGCAAACATTTTTGAAGTACCTGTCTTTTTGCGAAGGTATCTTAATATTAATGTTTTGGCTTTTTCTAGAGATCCGGTTGATATGTCTTCTGTTATATAATCTTTAAATTCTAGCATTTTTCCCATCGTGTGTAGTATTCAATTCTATTTATAATAAATGAGCTTTTAATATTTGCACCATTTACACTTTTTCCATTTGCTTTCGCTTAGCCATCTAATGAATATACCCGTCTCTCTGCCATGTGCTTCTATTTCCCACGGCTGATCGTAATAGTTTAATTTGCGGTGATTGATATCCTTACCTTTCCATCTTGTGTATTTAGATGATCTAACAAGCTCTTTCATTTCTCCGCGAGCATACTGTTTTACGTGTACAAGTTCATGAGCCACAGTTTCTAACATTAGCTGGTTTTCCTGTGATGAATCGATTCGAATAAAAAAGTTTCTAGGGCGTCTACACGTTTCTCCTAACCATTCGCAATCGCCATAAACCCCATCGCTTGAAACCAAATCATCAATAAATTTAAATTTGATGTTCAATTTATTTTTCATTCTTGGCATTAACAACTGGATGGTATAATCACAAATGGACTTTACCATAGCTTTTCGATCTTTATCTAATCCATATACAGCAATCATTATATTTTAAAGGCTGAAAAATCTTTATTGGAAACTGGAGTATGAGTAATTTCATCACTTGAAAGTGTCTGAGCAGAATCCTCTACATCGTATAGTCGCATTTTTGACCTATCAATTCCAACAACAAATCTTTTATTTTGTGTAGGATCGTTATATCGGTTTTTCAATTGTTTAACCATGAGCTGATTCATTTCTTCAAGCTGTTCTGTCGAAATAAGTGCTAACATTAAGTCAGCAGTTGCAGGCAAACCAAATGATTCTGAAGTATCAGTTAACTCAACATCAGTATTGCCAAAACCTGTTCTCGTTACCTGTGTTGCAGACCAAACAGGAACATTAGTTTCTACAGCAAGACCTCGTAGCTCTTCAGCAATCGCCTTAATTAACGAATAGGTGTTCACCGAACCACCTAGACCTTTGATACGCGCTGATGCCATAATGTTAAGATAGTCAACAAATATCACATCGGGTTTAAAATCCTTTTTAAGTTTTAGTTCATCTAAAAGGGCGCGGAAGTGACCTACATGTGCTGTTGCTGTTGGATATTCCTTAACGATAAGCTTTCCTCGAGACTTCTCTTTGATCTGATCAACTTTGGAATTAAAAAGTTGTTTAGGCAACGTCTCAAGTTGATCAATCGGGACGTCAAGTAAATTGGCATCGATTCGCTCAGCAATCCTTTCTTCTGCCATTTCAAGAGTAATGTATAAAACATTGCGTCCAGCGGAGATATTGGCAGAAGCAAAGTGGCACATCGCCAAACTTTTTCCCACACCAGTGCCCGCCAGAATAATATTGAGAGTTTTATTCGAAACACCTCCTTTTGTAATGGTGTTAAGTAGCGATATGTCGAAGGGGATTTTATCTTCTTGCGTATGATAGAATTCGTATCTGTTATCTGCGTTTTCAAAATAATCGTGACCAACATTCGTATCAAAAGACACTTGTAGCGCCTTGGATAGGATTCCGGGGATAGCACCATCAGTTAGTTCTTTTTCCTTTCCATCGATGATGCCGATTGATTTAATGATTGCAAGATAGACTGCCCTATTTTTGCACCATTCCTCGGTAGAGTTCAGTAGCCATTCTCTGTCAACTTTCTCATTATTTTCCAGATCAAGTATTAAATTGTGTATATCATTACTATTAGATCTATTTATAAAATCACTCTTTTGAAACTCCACACTTAGGGCAGAGGATGTTGGCAATTTATTAAATTTTGATAAGAAACTTAAGATAAGCTCATAAACGGGCTTATATTCGTTTTCAAAATATTCAGCTTTAATATGAGGTAGTGCTTTTCGACAATATATTTCATCGGCCGTTATTGTTTTAATTATCAGTTGTTGCAGGTTTGTCATCAATTTTTTCTTCAATAAGGTTGACAAGAATATCACCTATAAGTGTTTTAAATGCTTTGGACTTTTCTAACTTCTTTTTTCTTTTGCCCTTCGATGGTTCGTTGATAATAAAATCAAATTTTAAAACTGGCTGATCAACTGAACCTTTTATCTCTACTTTCCCATATGTGTATATTACATCGGTGTAAGTACCTTTTATGATTTTCAATGCATAAAGTTCGCTATCACCCTTCTCAACAAATTGTACATATTTGTCTATATCAATTTTATTCGCCGCCATTGTCTTCTTCTCCTTCTTCTTCTTCTATTACCATTTCAACATTTCCGATCTTAAAGCGAGATTCAATATACGCCGCAAAATCTGTATTTTCAAACACTGGCGTCCAGAATTCCTTTTTAAGGGTTTGTTTAGCTCTAACATTTGTAGAAAGCTCTTCGTTTGTGTTAGGGTTTCTGGCTTGATACCAACCATTTTTAGGTTTAATAACATATCCGCCTATTAGAGCAACATCTAATAAACCAGACCATTTTTGAATACCTCCTTCCCAAGAAACTGAGATAGGAATTTTTGATTTTTCTTTTACGAATCGTGATTTTTCGACGTTAACTACAAAGTGATATCCTTTTACTTCACTACCATCTTTATCTTGTCTACGTCCAATAATCCAAACGTTATCAGCAGAATACATTACACCAGTTCCGCCGCTTACAACTGCCTTTGGAAATAATCCTTGCTCCATATAAGTGTGATTAATAGCAAGCAATGGGATATCATTCAGTGTTAGCATAGGTGTAATCATACGAAATAGACCTTTAAGTGCCTTAGCTCTTGTCATATCTGCAACTGATTTCATATTTTCTGCGTCCTCTACTTCTTTCTTTGATGCGATATTTCCTACAGAATCAATAACAACAATCACCTTGTCTTTCCTAGAAATTTCATTTAGCTGATGTACAAGATCAAATTTTAATTCTTCAATATTTGTAACTGGCGTATGCAATACCCGATTAGTATCAATTCCAAAAGATTCGAAATACGCTTGAGGAGAACCAAATTCTGAATCATAAAAGAGTAAAACAGAATCTTTATGTTCTTTAAGATAGGACGCAGCCATTAACAACGCAAAGGATGTTTTAAAGTGCTTTGACGGGCCAGCCAAAACTGTTAGGCCAGACGCTAATCCTCCATCAATTGTGCCTGATAACGCTACGTTGATCATTGGCACTGGTGTTTGTGTGAGTTCCTTTTCAGAGAAAAGTTTTGATTCTGAAAGAATTGCTACTTCTTTAGATCGTGACGATTTTTTTAGTTTTTCTAATAATGACATATTGTTTCTTTACTTTCTACTTCTATTATATAATAAATTTTACTATTTGTACATAACATAATTACCTTATATGAATTTTTCTAACGTTTGTGGGATTTCTTCAAATTCGTAAGTTTGATTTCTATTATCAAAAACAGCAAATTCAGCCTTTTTAGAATCCAATTCTCCATTTAGCCAATCATAAATAATTTGTGACATATCCATAGCAGTTGTCACTGGAACGTTTTGACAAATCATGTTAAGGTTTTTTTTGCCTCCCTGTAATTGAAAGTCGTTAGGCATTTTCATAATCGTTAAACACTCGCGGATGGTGAGATAGCGATCTTCAGTTGGATGAGTAAGCCACATTGGCATATGCCCAACGAATGCACCAATGTAATCCTTTGGAATTTCTGTGGTTTTTCTCATAATATTTCCTCCAGACTCAAGCTTTTTGTGAATTTCTAAACACCTATTAGCTTCTTTACTATAACCGTTTTTGTCCATCCACTTAGAAACAGTCCCATATTTAACGCCGTGATTTTCTAAATAGTCGAGAGGATTAATGCTTCTTTCAATCTTTTTCTGAAATTCTTCATGACTAATGCCTCCTTCAATTTCTTCAAGAACATATCGATAAAAAGGGTTTTCAGAAGGTTTACGGGAATTTGTCAATTGATTCATGCAATCATCTTCGCGGAATGCTGTATTAGCGATTGTATCTTCAACCTTTTCATAGTTTCTAAAAAAGAAATGGTGATAAGGGATTTCTTCTCCGCGCCAAAAGAAATAGAACGCTCTATCGCGGGTTTGGCTAAGGCCATGCATTTTAGATTTAGTCTTATATAGAGATAACGTATAACCGTGTTTCTTAGCAATAAGGCGTAGTTTTTTTACAATTGGTTCTCCCATTTTAGAAGCAAGTCGAGGTGCGTTTTCTCCCCAAAACACCTTTGGCTTAACTTTGCCTAGCACAAACTTGGCTGATTCCACCATCCAATCATTTGCTTTATTATCTGTGGATGCTGATGGACTTAGAGAAGATAGACCAGCGCAAGGGCACGTAGCACCAACAACATCAATCGACTTTTTAGGAATCCAATTTTCATGAGTCATTTTGTCTATCTGATAATACGGTAATGTGTTTGAGTGGTGTGCGAGGTATTGAGAATCATTTGCCTCAAATGGCGTATACGATAAAACATACTCCGGCTTTTTGCCGAATACGCTTTCCATAGCTAAGGGGAGTCCACCAATAAGTGGTACAATCGCTGCGTGGGTAATATTGTTATTCATGTTTTTTTTATTTATCGATTCTAAACGTCTATGTTTTCAGCTATTGAAACCATCATATCATTAAACGTGTAAGATGCGTCTTGGTGAGATTTATAAAAACTGTAAGCTTCATTTCTCATTTTTTCACGGAGAGCCGTATCGTTATCAATTTCAAGCATCTGATTTAGATTTTCTTCAAGGTTGTTTTCGTCGAGCCAAATGGTTCCACTGTTTTCACACGCAGTAAGTTTTTTATTATATAGCCTATGTGTACATGCATCGCCGTACCTTTTATTGAAAACTGGAATAGTGCCAGTACAAACAACTTCACAATGTGTATACTCGATTGACCGCTGAATAAAATGTTCTTTCATTCTTGAAAGCTGATAACCAAATCCAACGTTAGACATTCTTTCAAGCATTTCTTCTTGAATATATGGGCCGAAAACATGTACGTCGCTTCCATACCCATCGCTAAAGTCGTAGGTGTCAATATTTTCTCCGAGTAATCCTTTGAAGACAGATAATTCCCTAAAACCAAGATACGCAGGAGAACGTTCAATTCCTTCAAATGTAGTTAACATACCACTTGGTGCAAGGTGCGCATTGTGGTATTTAAACATTTCTTGATAGCCTTTCCAAGATGTAGTTCGCCCAATCCATTTGTGATGTTTAGGATTAAGACATTCAGATTTCCAATACTTATTTCTAACATCGTCAAAATACATTCCTGGCTGAAATGCAATAATTGACGTGCCAGGTTCTGTACCAAAAAGTGTTACTCCACCACCAACTTTTTCGCGGGCGTATTTAGCAAAATCATTCGAGGTTGAATGCACAAATATAATATCTGCCTTTCTAATCGCTTCGTCTAGTGCTGCATTACGTCGAATAGATTGCATTGAATGATCGTGTTGGATGAGAACAACTGGCACATCGATTTGATCGAGCATTCTTTTAAAATTTTCAATTGGCTTTTCCTTTAAACTTGAAGCTGGTAAAGAATTTATTATTGCGATGTCACTTTCGTTAATCTCTTTAATCATTTCGTCAACATCATCATCATTAGCGAACTTAAGCTGTTGAATATGATTTGTCGAATGCGCGTCTTTACGAGTCCAAGATTTATCCTTAGACGCAAACACCTTATATTTATATGCCGAGCTTTTTTCAAAGTATTTACATTGTTCGATAGTAAATTTCGTTACGCCACAACCTTCAATGCCTCTACCTAAAATGATTGATATGTTTTTCATCTATTTTATACTTATCTTTCTATTAAGAAAATCACGGTCGACTTCTTGACCATCGATACCTCCATTCATATATGATACAAGAAAAGAAGCGTAATTGATTAAATCCATAGCTGAATCTTCAATCGATTCGAAGTTTTCTTTATACGCATCGTCACTTTCAATTGCTTCGATCACAGAACGCATCCGCAGAGTTTTTGCGTGGATGATATCGAGAATAGAAGATACACCACGAGGATAATAATCAGCTTGGCGTATAATCGAATGAGGGTTTTGATAGTCGTTTGATTTTTTAATTTGAAGATCTGAGCACATTTTAAGAACGTCAGCAGGAGTTACGGGTTTAGTCGAGACTGTGCTATTAAGTCCTGCGTAATTTGCAAACGTGTCTGCGCTGTTTGCGTGTTGATCGGAAGATTCTTCATCGTACATTTGTGATAATATTGTTTTTCCCATATTTGTTTACGTTTATTTTCCTTGTCCTCTATATTTCTTTTTATAGAGTTTACTTTGTTTTAAGTGAGATGTTTTACTTTTAGCGTGGATTCGCTTACGTTTTTTTACTTTAGTTTTGTAGTCTTTGGCGTTGTTTTTCATAAGTTAATTATACCATAGTTTTGTAGTCTTGTACACAATATTAGTTAAACACTTAATGCTATTTAGTGCATCGTTTTAGACAAATATCGATAAAGCTCGAGAGTCTTTGTGATATCGTATTCTGCGTCATGCGCTTTAGAGTCATCCCACCCTAGTTCAGCAGCTTCACAAATTGTTCCCAATTTGAAATTAAATAAAGCTCCTCTGACGCGTCGTACAAACCACGCTGCAGCTTGCATAACACAGATAGGCGGATTCCAAAATAAGCTTCCAAAATAAGGATCGTTTGCCTTATTCCACCACTCTCTTAAAAATTCAGAATCAAATGGTGCGTTATAAGCAATAAACTGAAGCTTATCGCTTTTATTAAATGGGTCTACATGTTTTTTAAGAAAATCTATAAATATATCCCTTGCTGTCAGAGAATCAAGTTCAAGTGAATTTAAATATTCAAGGGTGACTCCGGTTTTCTCAAATGCAGCTTCTTCATAATCGTTGAGTTGGTATGGTTTAAAACTCAGTGTGATTTTATCCAACACATTATCACCAGAAGGATCTGTAATAATCGCAGAAAGTTGAAAAATGTCGTTTTTCTTTCGGTCTAAACCTGTTGTTTCAAGATCAACGAAACATAGTTTGTGTTTATAATTATCATTCATAATGTTATAGTATTTTGTCAGCAAGTGAATTATTGTGTGACATTCTAATACGCTTAGAAATTTCATCTTCAATGTATTTGAAGTGTCGTTCATAGACATGTAAAGATCCTATCTGCCATGTGATATCTCCAACAGAGACGTCTACATAATTGTTGTGCCGGCGTGCTGTGTCGTTATACTCTTTAACGAGTTTAGATAATACATGCTTTTGCCATGCCCAATCGTTTCGATAACCAAAAATAACATCATTACTACGCATATTGACGATAGCATGGAGCTTATTGTTGCGAATAACGTATTGTACACTGTTAGTGCATATGAAATCAGACATACCATTTCTGTCATACTGTCTTTGAATTTGAGGCCGAGTATAGATCATAATTGCACGGCGTGTATTCTTATTATCCAATAGCGCATTTAAACAACTCGCATATTGGTTTTCGTTTTCATCTGAGTAGATAAGATAACCATAATTAGAATGTATGAGGCCAGAACGGGATGAAATATCTTGCCAAATTTTCGGTGTTTTGCCTTCAATATCATCGACGTCCAAAGATTGGGAAGTGTACCAATCAATTTCACGTTTGATGTAGTCTTTATTCGGTTTTCCAAAGATAGCAGACTCATCTGCATTGAAGGATGAACCTATGTATTCAAGTGTTTTTACACCACTTTTATCTATAACAAATTCTTTGTTATTGTAGAGCCTAATAAACTCGTTTCTTATATCGCTAACATTGTCCATATCTATATTCTATACTATATTTAACCATTTGTACATATTAAAATCCACCATTTTACAATAATTCTTTTCCGACGTACGTAATTTCAATAAGTTTCTGATCTTCCGAATTTTTAGTAGCTCTTAATTTTGCATTTTCTAATTCGTCATTGGTGAAGAAATAGACTTCCATATCTTCGGTTACGATTTGTGTGTATTCGGAATTTGCGTTTGTGCGTCTTTCGCTATTTTCTACCTTTTGTAAATACGCGTATTTTCTTGGCTTCATCGCTTTTGCTTTATATTCTTCCATGATCTTATTCCTTAATACGAAGCTTATCAACATCGATATTCATAGCTTTAGCAATGTCCTCAAGAGTAACTTCGACTTTGTTGTTTCTATCGTTAAATTCTTTTTCGGTAAGCTCTTTACCTTCAATAAACCAATACCTATCACCATCAGCATATTCACAAGCAGGTCCATCCTCACGATGACGCTTGTCATTTTGATACCAGGCCTTAAAGCCATCGCCATGTTCAACAGCAGGTCCATCTAGCCTGTGAAGCTTATCATTTTGATACCAACCCTTAGCGCCATTAGCATACTCAATGGCGTGCCCATCCTCGCGATGAAGCTTATCATTTTGATACCAACCCTTAGTGCCATTAGCATATTCAATAGCAGGTCCATCTAACCGATGACGCTTACCGTTTTGATACCAAAACTTATCACCGTTGTCATCTACCATTCCGTTTTGTTCTTGCACAATATTATTCCTTAATACGAAGTTTGTCAACATCGATGTTCATTGCTTCGGCGATATCTTCGAGAGTTACTTCGACTTTATTACGATTATTAAACTCTTCTTCGGTAAGTTTTTTACCTTCAATATACCAAGCCTTATATCCATCAGCATATTCAACAGCAGGACCGTCTAGACGGTGACGTTTACCATTTTGATACCAAAACTTATATGCATTAGCCCATTCACAAGCAGGACCGTCTAGACGGTGACGTTTACCATTTTGATACCAATACTTATCACCATCAGCATATTCAATAGCAGGACCGTCTTCACGATGGCGCTTACCATTTTGATACCAAGACTTATCACCATTGTCTTCTACTTTTACTGTGTATTCTTGCATATTATTATTATATCAGTGTTCCTATTGTGGTACTACTAACATTGACCTCTTAACACATCTAGCTAGTGAGTGGTGTGCTGTGAACAAATTATCCAACTGATCATGTAGATCATATGACCCACTATCTGATTCATCCTTATCTAGAGCCTCTAAGATATTTAGCTGATCACCTACACTCTTCAGTAGTGCATCCAGAGCTTCTAGTACCTCTCTCTTATGCGTGTTATTATTCATGAGTATATATTTGAGCGTTATATCCTTCCATATTAATATACTTTACCGTGCCAGTAAACTTTCGGTTTATTTACTTTTACGGGCCCCTTTAGTGATATCATCTCTAATTCTAGAGTATCAATACGCTGCGATTGTTCATCAATCCATTTGGCCATTCCACATATTAAAATACCAAATAAGCCGATACAGCAAAGCGTGGCAACATAATTCCAATCCGTTCTAATTTCCATAATATTATATTAGTGTTTCAATTATCCTACAACTTCCTCTGTCAATTCGGTGGTGACCACCTTAGTTAATTTGACGACTTCTACTTTTTCGTTAGGGATGATTATCTTAATTCCATGACCTAAGACATAGAAGTATTTGTCATTCTTGTATGGTGTTTTGGTCTTGTTAGTGATCTCTTCTCCAACATCGATTGTGCGTTCTACCCCGTGCCATTCGTACGTGTGCTGTTCGCGCATGCGGTGCATGTAGTTTGTGGTGGTTTTTGTGTTAGTGTTTTTCATAATATAGTTGGTTTCCTTACCTTTCTATATATATTATACCACAAAAACAGCGGTTTGTAAACAAAAAAAATGCATAAAAATGCACTTTTTTCATAACTTATTGTAAACCAACCACTTATGATTGCACTTTTTTTCGCCAAACTGCTATAGAGCACCATTCATTATGGCAAATTCTATTGCTCTAGTCGCTTCAACCTTCACAGGACGGCTCTTATACCATCCTCCATTGTCCATATCTATTTCTCGAACAAGCGACTCTACTATTTCTGGTGTGATTGGAAATCCTCTTCTAACGGCATTTGCCGCAATACTCAACATAATCCTATACATATGATGATACCAACCCGATTCGTTAATCGTTGAATATTCCGCTACGAGTTGTTTATTGATAAATGGGCAATCACGATACGAAGACCATGTATAGTTTTTATTTGTGAGCTTATTCGCAAAATGCTTCTTAAGTTCTTCCTGAATCGCAGGTGGGAGATTAGACGATAAGCTATTGGTGCCTTTATTGACAAAGTCGTGTTTCTCCATCAATTTATCAGGATCGAGATGTGGGCCGTGGTGAGTAAAAATAAAATTATATGAGTTAGGATATTGCGCTGGAACATAGTACATTCTAGACAAATCCTTCGTTTGAGGATCGCCTAAATGGTTATATTCCTGATTAAGAGCAAACCAAAGATGTTTTATTTGATCAGACTTGACGTGTCGTGATAGTGGAAAAACTATTCTGAACTTTGGCTTTTCTTTCGTGGATGATGCTGAACTATAGCACACAAAATGATGGCCTTTAAAGGTTTGAATCACGTCTTCAAATGTTTCTTCGTAATCATCAATATCTAAAGCCACCCAACCACACCAAGAAATAACGTTCTTATTAGCGCGTGTGGTGTTTTCAGTAAATGACGCAGGCGTTATAAGAGGTGAACCATTTTTTCTTTCACCCCGTTTTGGTTTATATCCTGGTCTCTTACTTAATTCGTATAATAATTTTTCGAACTTTTCCCACGTAGGAAAGCTCATCGTACGATGTGTCTTATTATCGAATATCGAATTAAATATTGTTAGACTATAATTCATTTGTTTTCTAATAGATCATCAAGTTTTCCGTGGTTACCTTTATGACATGGCGGTTTCCAGTCTGCTGGTTTAATCAAATCTGGAAGTCCCATCTTATTAGGCCGAGACTCTTTAACACCAACTTTCTTTGACATGTTTGCGATTTTGACTTCGTTCCAAGCCTTATATGGATTTATTCCAAATGCATCTAAGGTACCAATAGCGACAACACACATATCAATCAAACCATCAACAACTTCTTCAGCGTCATTTTCATCAACAGCTTTTTTTGTTTCGTTGAGCTCTTCTTCTAGAAACCGAATTCTAAATTCTAAAAATTCACGGAGTTGCTCGTGTGTTAATTTTTCTATCGCCTCTTTTACACCGTATTTTGTGTGCATATCATAAATGTCTTTTACCCAGTGGTTCATTTTGTTTTTATTATTTAGTGTTTAAAAAAAGAATTCTTGTAAATCGGCTTGAGGTTCAGCTGTCCAACCAATCGCATTAAGAATAATATTGATTGGACTGAGGAATGTCTTTTCAAATTGTAGATCATAGTTAATATATTTATCTAGAGATAATTCAGCCGGAAGATGTGATGGAAACGATATGACATTTTCTTGAATTGTGTTAGGCACCATAAGATAAACAAATTTGATCTTGTCACCATTCTGAATAAGTTCGTATTTCTTTTCTAAGCCTTGAGCTTTAAGGTGGTGATTGTATAAAAGCGCTCCTCGAACATGAATTGCGGTACCTTTGCTGTATATCGTAGATTTGTTATAAGAATTTCGTACGTCTGATATGCCTCGTGGAAATGCGACCTCATCTGCAGGAAGACTCTTAAAGTGTGTTTTAAAAATACTAATAGCTTTTTGTGTTTCTTCCTCGTCGCCTGTAACAATGATTTTAAACATTTCCCGCATGGCTGTTCGACAAACCTGCGGTGTTGAAGATTTTACTGCCTCAATACCTTTCATCTTAATCTTGGGTGTGGCATATTGTACACCTTCGTTATTGTGTACATTGAGAATATATCTTTTTTTCGCTGTCCAAATACCACGATCAGCGATAGCTTCACGTTTCATCACCATCCTATTTACGTAAGCTTTAGTATCTTTAGCAAAAGTATCGAAAGCCTTTTCTAACATAGGCTCAATTGCTTTACTAGCGAATTCGTCAAGGAATGCTACTGGCTTTTTTGGTTTGAACTTATCAATCACATCAGATACACCAACATAAAGTGAGTCAGTGTCCATTGCAATGATACGATCTTTTTCAGGGCCACCAAGAAAGTTGTTTAAAAAATTGTTTACATGGTTTTCTGCATGTTTAATTACAGCTTGCCCAGTAAGTGTAATACCTGAAGCGGTCGGTAAATCAAAATAACGGAAATACTTATTACCCATTGCTCCATAAAGCGAATTCAAAAGAATCTTAATCGACATTTGAAGTGTTTCAAGACGAGCTACTTGCGATGATGTTGCTAAATACTCACCTCTTTTGTGTTTAGAAATTGTTTCAAGTTTACTTTTAGCCTCAAGCATTTCACCTTTTACTTCAACACGTTTAGCGTAAAGTTCTTCGACAATTTCTGGAATAATTCCCTTTTTAGCTTTACTAAATATCGCACCATTTGCAGCAATTGCACCTTCCGCACCATTCATCGTAAGTCGTGTCTCTGGCGACATATTGTATTGCACAATTAAACTTGGATAAAGTGAGTTGAGATCAAAAGACATCACCCAATCATGCATTCCTACTTGTGGTTCCTTCACATACCCACCAGGGAATGCTTCTGTTGTTTTGTTTTCTGAAGGAAGTACAGCAATCTTCTTTCTAGCCAAGCGGCGGAAAATAATTGAATCCCATATAGCTGTAGTCCCAAGCGTGTCCTGATAATTCACACCACCAAGATAAGCCATAGTCATAACCAACGTAATAAGACCAAGCTTTTCTTCCATTCTTTCAATAAGCTCGACATCCTTAATGTTATAGTCAACAAACATTTGATAGTCGATGTCGTATAGATCTCGCAGAGTTCCGATTTCAGAATAGTCTAATTTCTTTTCAGACAAAACAACACTTGCGATATGATTGAGTGAATATGATTCCTGCTCACCATACGTATAAGCGAATTTCTTAAACAATTCCATGTAATCTAAGTGTTGAATACCAGAAATATCAAATGTAGTGCGAGAGCTACCTTTGATGTGAATATCCCTTCTTTCAATTTTACGCCATGGCGATAGATTGCGAACGATTTCTTCACCGAGGAGGAAAGCCATTCGGGAAATCATGTATGGAATATCGAAAAAACGAGTATTCCAACCTGTAATTATGTCTGGTGTATTATCGGGATCAGACCAAAACTCAATGAAAGCTTCTAACATTGAACTCTCATTAGTGAATTGGCGATACTCGATTTTCATTTGTTTTGGCAATGATGTTTTTGTTTCATCATACGGTTTAAGTCCCCATACACGATACGTGTCATCCTTTGAACTTTTATACGCGATTGTCAAAATCTCATTAACAGGATTGTCAACTTCTGGAAACCCATCGCCAAAAGAGGTTTCAATATCTAATGATGCGATGTCGACAGATCTACGATCATAGGGAATTTCGTTTGGGAATTGTTTTTGTATAAACGCTGGAATATGTCTATCGTTGCCGTAAATTTTAAATTCAGGAACATCACGATATGTTTTTTGAAAATCCCTGAATTCAGACATTGACGAAAATTGTAGAGGCTCTACCGGATGGCCATCTAAAGATTCCCATGTTGTTGAACGCTTTTTAGACTTTAGATAAAGCGTAGGTTTGTACTTGATGCGATGAGATATTTTTTTGCCATCATCGTCATAACCTCGATAAAGAAGATTGTTAGCAAACCTTTCGACACTTGTATAAAAACCACCTAGAATCATAAAAGAATTATACCATATTTTTGGCTATTTGTACATAACAAAGTGGATAAAAAAGGCCCTTCAGAATTCTGAAGGGCCTTGTTTTTGGTACTATACTTTAGATTAGTTACTCTCTGGTAATTTTCCTTTTAAATTGTGTGCCCGAAAACCTCTATTTGTTTTTGTATTCTTTAAAATATCTTTAATATCCTTTTTAAGTTTTTTCGCGTCCTGCTTATTAAGTTTGCCACCTTTTGTGATGCGTCTTGCACCACGATGTTGTGTTGCATCCCCATATGTTAAGCGGCCTCCTTGATTATTATCTCTACCATAATGAAAAACATTCTCTCCATTACTAACATCTTTAGCAATTTTTGATCCAAACTCTTTTTCAATATCCTTTAAAATCTTTTCATCATCAGGAACATTTCCGTCATAATAATAATGCGCCTCAGGACCTGTTGCTCCGATATATAAAGAGATTAAGCTATCAAGGCGTTCTCTATCTTGACCTGTAATTTTAGCTTCAGCTAAAAGTTTCTTTTCGTGTGGTAGTAAATATTTTTCAGTACTCATTGGTTTATTTGTGTTGTTTGTGTTGTTTGTGTTATTTGTGTTGTTTGTGTTGTATTAGTTTTACTCAGATACTTTAATTCCGAGCTTTTTCAAATATTCTTTAGCGTCTTCTTCGCTATCAAAAGTGGGGCCTTCCATTCTACCTTTTACAAAAATGGCAATACCGCCACGGCCTTGAGACCATTTAATCCTTATCTTACCGGCAGAAAACTTTTTCTTTAAGAAAGCATTTAACTTAGATGAGGCATTGTCTATAGACTTTAATTGGTCTGGCGTCCAAGCAATTTTATAAGCTTCAGCTAAACGTTTCTTTTCGTGTGGTAGTAAATATTTTTCAGTGTCGCTCATAGTGTTATTTGTTAACATTAAGCGAAAGTAGATGTTTTCCAAGAATATTTTTTATTAAGCGCATACCAAGAATCATCTGCTTTTACGAACCAATAGTAATAATCCTCAGAGTCTAAAACCCAAAACTTGCCTTTCGGAATTGGCGCCTTTGAAACTTTTTTAAAGGTTTTAACTATTGGGGCTCCTCCTGCCCAATTTTCGTTTGCCTTTTCAGCAGGTTTTACTGAAGATTCACCGTATTTGTTGTTTACTTGATAGACTCTAAAACTCTTATCATCGCTTTGAAAATCTAAATATTCTTCGGGTGCTTTTGCCTCATCAAGTTCTTTTATCGAATCTTTTCGTACAGATTGTTCATTCTTACTGTCAGCACCTTCAAAAAATTTATCTTTGTTGTCGTGGAAATATGCTGACGTGGCAATGACTCCTCCTTTGCTCATAGCAAATTTACTAGCGGCATCATACGTTTTAAAGTACTTGACCTTTTTAGTATCTAGGTTGAAAACAAGCCAATCATGACCTCGGGAACTCGCTTCTTCAACTGATGTGTTTTCTTTTAGTTTACGTACTTTCGCTTTAAGCATATCGACATACTTGGTGCCTCCGTATTCCTTTACCTTAGATGGATCTGGGTTCTTAATTAACTTTTCGAGATCCGCGATGTCTTTCTTATTTTCGCTTTTACTTTCATCCAATGGATCTTCATGAACCCATCCTTTAGCGTTTAATCTCTCGTGGTCTTCTGGTTTTTCAGCCCATTCTTTTTCTCCGTCTTTTGGGTTGTACATCCAATGAGGTTTGAAATATTTGGTCATTTCACTAACAGATTCCTTTTTATACATGTAGGAAACAGGAACATCTTCCTTTTTATTAAATCTTTTTACTTCTTTCTTAATATTAGTCAAAGATTTAATAATTTGATTAAGCTCCTTTTCGTTTACGTCATCGCCATTCATTTGTCCAGAGAGAAATATGTCAAGTTTTCTATTAATAGAATACAATTCGTTTCCAATAACATGCCCTGGCAGGCGTGAAAATGCTTCTTCAATTGTGCTACGCTCTGTTATATCTTTTATAGATTCTACGAGTGAAGTGTTTTTATGTGTGCTCATTTTTTAATTATTTTTTTACGTTTCCAATGGTGTATTTGGATTCAAGACACCATTGGCTTTTGTCTTTATGTGAAATTATTTTAATTGCTCTAAGTGTTGTTTTTGGATTAGCCATTTCTGGAATAACAATTTCAAGTAAACCCCAGTCAGAGAGAAGTGTGGATATAGTATTTCTACGAGAAAGATCATCTTCAGTAAAATTTGAAGGCTTTCCATCAAGTAAAAATAACTCTTTGAAATGTACAATAAAATATCGACCCTGTTTGTGCAAGATGTGGCAACTCTGATAAAGTGTATTTTTATCTTTTTTAGAAGAGACTCCTATACGTGTGAGTGTCTCCTTTATTTTTAAGAAATCATCTGGTTCATCGATGCGAACTTCAAGCATGTCTGCGGGTGTCCATTCTATAAACTTCTCAATCATGTTATATCTATTTATACAAACTCAAACTTAAACATACTTAAAATTAACAGTTACTCTTTACCTCCTAAGTCGTGCTTTTTCCTAAGCGCCTTAATGGCATCATCACTAAAAATAGGATATACAGTTTCAGCTTTTTCACGTGAATAATTGTACTCCTTTTGAATAATAGCAACGTCTGCAGACTTATCCTTTTTCTTACCCCATTTAGAAAATCTACGTTTAACCGTTACGATATTTCGGTAAAAATCATACTGCATTCTTGCTGGAAGAGTAGGATGAAAATTCATTTCGTTAGCAAATAAAACTGTATCTTTAAAGTTTGAAAAAGAACGGTTGATGATAAATGGCACGTATTGTTTTTCAATTGCATCTGGATTAGATGTTTCTAATGTGTCATCAGCCTTAGAATCAATAAGGAGATGTTTGCCACCTTTTCCGTTATTGATCGAATTGATGAACGAAAAAACATTTATTTTCTTATTGCTTTTACTCATTTCCACTGGGCTGAAGCCATGATTTCAGTTAAACACGCGACCGTGTTTAGTTCTTTATCTGCACTAAAGGCTGATTTGAATTGATAATCTGCGAGTATAAGAATGATCGCTGGTATAGACTGCGATTCAGCAAAATCGTAAAGTGTGTCATAAATTCTGCGAAAAATCACAGATGAATCAATATCACTATTATTCGTAACCCACGAGCGCATACTCTTAAAATCCCTATTCTTTAGAAAGCCAACCAACGCCGTTATGTTTTGATCAGATAGACCAATAAGAATATCTGATGTAATTTCACCAGATGAGGAATATCTTTGACATTCGTTAATTACTCGTCGCCAATCAGGTGCATAGCGCATGATGAGTTCAGCTAAAATTTTGTTGTTGTAATCTACACCTTCGATCTTAAGAATTTCTTGAAGACGATCCATAAACCCTGCAGCGAGTTCCGCAAGTTGTTTTTTAGTGGTGTTAAATTCAATCACTGTGCACCTTGAATGCAATGGCTCAATGATTCTATTTTTAAAGTTACATGTAAAAATGAATCTACAATTTGAACTAAATTCTTCAATGAATCCACGAAGAGCAGGCTGAGTGGATTGAGCGTTCAAATAATCTGCTTCATCCAAAATGACAACTTTGTATTTTCCACCATTAAGCGAAACAGTTGACGCAAACTGCTTAATCTTTGATCGAAGAACGTCAATACCGTTTTCTTCTGAAGAGTTGATGAGTATACTATCTAATCCAAGCTGATTACACAATGCACGAGCAACTGTCGTTTTACCTAAACCAGAAGAACCGCTAAGAAGCATATTAGGCATTTCACCCGAATCTACGATTTGTTGAAATGTTTTTTTCAAATTGACTGGCAGAATGCAGTCTTTAATGTTCTTTGGTCTATACCTTTCGCACCATAAGAATTCTTTATCTTTTCTATCCATATAAGTATTATATCAAATTAACGTACCTTTGTACATATTAAAATTACTAATTTAAGCGGTTTGTACACCATAAAATTGATGGCTTTGCCATAACATATTGATCGACAATAACTTAAATTTCACTTAATTTTACTGTTGTCTTCAATTTTTCATAAAGAGCGTTACTCATTATACCGCGGCCGTCTTTATCAATATTGCAATCAAGACCAATTTCATCATAAGCATCTCTCACCATTTGAATAGCCTCATCAGTTAATGGATCCATCTTAGTCGTGTATTCTTTAATTAGAATTTCCTGTGATTGATCATACCTTTTCTCAGACAAGAATCTGCTTATTGAGCTAAGTTCTGTGGCCTTTTTGATATAGTCTTTAGCTATTGATTTTACTTGTTTATCTGTCATATTGTTGTTATATCGGTAATTTGTTGAATAAATCTATTTCGTTAAGGAATTGGAATTGGTCTGCTGGGTTACTAAAATCGGGCCACGTAATAATGTGATCAGAAATCTGTTTAAGTTCTTCATTATTCCTTTTTTCGTGCTCATTTGCTGGAGGGACCATTGTACCATCAGCCAAGACACGTTCAAGGTGGATGGTATAACCAGCGTGACTTTTCACCCAATCAAACTCGTTCCTAAATCTCATATCAGTAATAACATAATCATCACCAAGTGTCATAGATTTTTCAGTCTCTGTGATCCAATGGTTGTCATCAAAACTTCTAATAAAATCGGTTCCGTAAAAAACAAGGAAAGGCCTTATCTTAGCCTTTTCTTCATCATTTTTAGTGAAGCTACTAATTCCAACTGCGCTCATTAAAAAGTCATCAGTTTCCTTCTTAAGAGAATCTGCAAATGCTACTCTCCTTAACCTTTTCTTTTTTCCAGTAGCATACAACATTATGAGTTGCGCTAATGTGTCCTTTCCACTTCTGGCATTACCAGATATGGCTATCATATTATAATTGCGCTGCATGAGTTATTTTATTTATCCAATCTGTTTTTTCATCCATCAATTCGACAGATATGGAATTACTATTAGTAAGCTGATTTAGTATATCACCAATATTCATTCTCACCTCGTATCCCTTTTTATAACACTTATAAATGCTTCCGCTATGACCGATGAATAACCAATGATCTTTATCGTCTTCTACCTTTTGAATACCACTACTAATTCTCCAACTATCACTAGATAAATATCCTCCGCTCCAGCCTGCTAAAACTTTATAGA
>Ga0233432_10000530_pt1 | contig 36841 bp, 28 predicted proteins | sample SI_122_August201_6_FD_179870 | JGI IMG/M metagenome (GOLD analysis project Ga0233432, IMG submission 179870) | Seawater microbial communities from Saanich Inlet, British Columbia, Canada - SI_122_August2016_10_MG | ecosystem: Environmental > Aquatic > Marine > Inlet | place: Canada: British... | reverse complement strand
CCACGATATGAGTGTTCGCGAAATCATATCTACGCTCAAGGGTGCTGGCTTGAAGGGCATTGCAGGGGCCGGAGGAGAAATCGCTCACCAGCCCATTCGCGACCTCATGTTTAAGCGCAAGGTCAAATTTAAGGTATGGCTCGACATCATGGACGAGGCGTGTGCTCAAGGGCTGAGTTCATCGGCCTCAATGATGTTTGGCACTTTCGATGGCCTAGACGATCGTTTTGAGGCGGAGTTTTGTCGTTTGGAGCATCTGGATTTCTTGCGTCAGCGTCAGGGGTACACAAGTCATTATCGTGCATTTGTGGCGTGGCCCTATCAGCCTAATCAGGCACGAATTCGCGATGAGGCTGCTCCTCACGAGGAGTACGTTCGTCTGATGTGTATGGCTCGCCTTTACCTGAGAAATTTCCCAACGATGCAGAGCAGTTATCTGTCCCTCAGTAAAGAGCAGTTCCAGCACAGCCTTGACTATGCTGTGAATTGCGCAGGAGGAATCCTCTTTACTCCGGAGCTGGTGACGGGTTCCGTTGGTGCTGACCCAAATGACCTCTCCCGTGAGCATATCATGGAATGGATCAAGGGAGCCGGGTATCAGCCAGAAGAACGTGATTACTACGGCCGAGTGCTATCGGACCCCTACACGGGTTTCACGGCTCAGGCCAATCAGGCGTTGGCCAAAGGCTGATGCGGTGAGAGAGAGTCCGGTCGTCCTGCTCCCTTGCAAGGAATACGACCCAGAGGCTATCGCTCGTCTCATCGAAGATAACGCCAAGCCTTTTCAGGAACAGCTGCCTGGAACGGGTGCCAAGCTTCTGCTTAAACCCAATATGGTGAAGGCGATCAAACGGGAGAAGTGTGTTCAGACCGACCCCATTTTTCTCGAGGGAGTGATGCTCTGGGGTAAGGGGCGAGGTTGGGAGCTGAGTATTGGCGACAGTCCGGCCATTGGTTCTGCCCACCACGCGGCAAAGGTGAGTGGCCTAGATGAAGTGTGTCGTCGACAAGGGGTTCCTCTTGTTGAGATGAAAGGCAATAGGGAAGAGGTCGTTGGTGAGGGCACGGCGACGGTCACCCGCAGCTTAGATGACTTTGATGGTGTGGTGAACTGCCCCAAGCTGAAAGGCCATGGTCAGCTTTACTATACGGGCGCGGTGAAAAACCTGTACGGGTGTATGAAGGGGAAGCGTAAAGTGTGGCTTCACATGAAACACGGAGACAGCCGAGCGGGGGCTGATTTTGCCCAAATGCTCTTGGATCATGCTAGAGCTGTGGCTCCGGTTTTTAATATTCTCGACGGAGTGCAGGCCATGGCTGGCAAAGGGCCGATTTCGGGAACACCCGTCAGCGAAGGAATGGTCGCGATGGGCGTTGACCCTCTTGAGTTGGATTTTCACGTCTTTAGGCACTTGGGAGGAGAGCTAGAGATGGACCCCGTTTTAAAGCTGGCAGATGCGCAGGGATGTTTTAAGAGTGAAACGGAACTCCTTTGCCCTTTGGGGGCACCAGCCAGGGGAGGCTTCTTCTTTCCAACACCTGAAGAGAGGAAGCCCATTAGTTTTCGCCCTTGGGTTCTTGCGCGAATGGCGTGGAGAGATTTTCGCAGTAACTTTCTGGAACGTGGCCCTTCCTTAGAAAAAGTTTAGTTCTATTTTTCCTTTCCGAGAGTTGCTGGGCTAGTTCAATACAAGAGGAAAGCGCCACTCACAGATGAACCCCGCATCAATTCTAATCAGAATTGAAAATAGATAAAAGGTGAGGCTCCGCTTGGTTTCAGGCTGATCGCCCAGAATAAGAACGACGAGAAAAAGACGGTCTTTATTTCAAGGGGCCATTGCTCCCACCGACAAGCTTTCTTGAGGAGGGGATGCCAATGTGCTAGAGCTGAGAGTAGAAGTAGAATCATGGCGTTTCCATGATTCATGAACCAAGAGCTCCAGCCTTCAATCGAGCACTGCAGTGGAGCGAGGGCAATAGGTAGAATGTCATTGAACGATTCGGCTCGAAAGGGAATCCAAGCCAAACTTACAAATAAGAAGACAAGAGGGATGGCGACCGTCACGTGAAGTCCTCCCGGGAGAAGCTTTCCTCCGGTACGCTGAAGCACGAGAAATAGGCCGTGGAGAAAACCCCACAGAACGAAACGCCAACTGGCTCCATGCCATAATCCACCCAGAACCATGGTGAGCATCAGGTTCATTTGGGTACGAGTTGGGCCTTGGCGGTTGCCACCTAAAGGTATGTAGAGGTAATCTCGTAGCCATGAGGATAAGCTGATGTGCCATCGTTTCCAAAAATCCGAAAAGGAAGTTGCCTGATAGGGGTGGCGGAAGTTTTCGGGGAAGGTGAAGCCCATCATGCGACCCAAGCCGATCGCCATGTCGCTATATCCACTGAAGTCGAAGTAAATCTGGAGACTGTAGGCAAATACAGCGATGGTTCTGGCCTCAGGCCCATGGTCGCCTAGGTGATTGAAAACGGGGTCCACCATGGTGATGGCAAGAGCGTCTGCCAGACATATTTTCTTCATCAGTCCAATGGCAAAACGCTTCAGACCTTCCCGGACATCTTCTAGGACAAAGCGACAACGACCTGTGATCTGATGGAGTAGGTCTTTAGCTCGGACAATCGGCCCGGCGACCAATTGGGGAAACATGCTCACATAGACTGAAAAATCAAGGAGGTTTCTAGTGGGTTTGAGCTGGCCTCGGTAGATGTCGAGGCTGTAGCTCAGGGTTTGGAAGGTGAAGAATGAGATGCCCATGGGAGGTAGGCCTTTGCCGATGGCTTCAAGTTGACCTAGGCCCAAAGCTTGATTGAGAGGGAGGAGGATGTCGTTGAAAAGAAAGGAGGCGTATTTGAACGACGCTAAGAGGCCAAGGTTAAAGAGAATACTTAGAACAGCCCAGGTCTTTTTTCTATTTGGGCGAGAGACCATCCACAACCCCAGGGCATAGTCCACAAAAGTAGATGCGACGAGAAGAAGGGCGTAAGGGAGACTGAAGTAGGCGTAGAAGGTGTAGCTAGCTAGAAGGAGCCAAAGTTTCTGAGGCCATCCTCTCAGGCACCAAAATGGAATGATAAAAAGAGGGAAGGTAAAGAGAAAGTGGGAATGAGTGAAGTTCATGGTTGAACCTCACTCAGGTACTTGATGACCTTCTTTGCGGTGTGTTCTAGAGCTTCTGAGGTGAGATGGATGCCTTCTTGGGGGTCGGCAAACCAATCGGGAAAATCTCCGTCGTCTTTGAAGATGGAGGCGTCGACGTCGCTGAAGGTTTCGATGAGCTCAATATCGAGTTTGCGACATAGGGCTGCCAGTTCGTCGAGCATTTTGGAATCTCTTCCACTGATCTCGAGTAGTCTTGGCTGATATAGGAGGATAAGGCGCACTCCACGTTGTTTGCACTCTTTGCTCATGATTCTGAGTTCCTCATGATCTATCGTCACAGAAGAGCGGTGTCTCCACTCTGGGCGAGATGCGGGAGAAGTTTTCTGTTGAATGGGAGCAGGAACTTGAGCTAGGGTTTTGCTAACTTCGCTTTGGGAGGGAGTGCTAGGAGATGAAAGCGAAAGGCTCCACCCTTGAGGCCAGTCTTCTCCCCACTGCTGAAGAAAACCTCGTGCAACGGTTAGGAGTCTCTGGATGCCGTAGCCTCCAATAGACAATTTTAAGCGAGTGAGGGTATTTTTGTATGCAGATCGAGTCTGCTGAATTTTGAAGTCTCTGTCTCCATATCCATCGTGACTATCGTAATCGTAGATGACGACATTGGGTTTGGGTTCGATGCTGTCGAAGACGCCTAATTTCCACATCTCGTGGTTAAAGAGAGCAGGAGACCCTCCGGGGAAGGCTTGAAGGTGAACGTGCCCTCCGTGAAGTCGCTGGAGAGCTGCTGAGAAGTTCTCTTTCCAAGGTAGACTATAGCCGTAGATACGTGAGTCTCCTCCGATGAGGAAGGTCGTGCTATTTGAGGCTGTGGCTCGGTGCTCGGGGAGACGGAAGCCGTTTTTATCGGTAATGAAGAGTTCTCCTTGGACTGATCTCCCGCGAAAATTGGCTATAGGCTTAAAGGCGTCATAAAAGTCGACTCCCATATTGGCCCGCATCCCAAAGGGCGTGAGAGGATTCTCTCTTGCGAAGCGGTATTGAGCCCATGCCTCAAAAGTGGTGTAGGCTATGGCGAGGCATAGAAGCCAACGCCACCAGGAAACCATGCATCGATCACTCATGGATCGAGGCTTCCCCGGGAGAAATTAGTCGTCGTCGTAGCGATCGACGGGAGGAAGGTCAGCGGCGGCATTGTCGAGTTCGTCCTCTTCGGGATCCTCTCGGTTCTCGTTTTTGCGGATGATGACCCGTGCAATTTTGTTGCTTCGCAGGGTGGGCTGGGGGCTGTAGGGATCTTCGTCACCAAAGAGTTGGTTGAAGCGATTGCTCACGTGGACCTTACATTTTGGGCAGACCATTTCGCTCTCTTCGATAGGCTCAAAGGGCTGAGGGCAGCGAATGCACATGCGCATCTTTGAATTGACGGCCTTTTTTCCGCCCTTCTTTTTGGCGGGTGATGCGCCGGTTGTTTTGGCGGTCTTTTCGGCTTCAGCCTCAGCTTTGCGCGAGCGAACTCTCAGGCCAGACTTGATGCCAGGCTTTGGAGGTGAAGCATCGTCTTTCTTGCCAACTACCCCTTTTCTGACGGGGCCCGTCGCTGTTTGAGTTGCGGCAGGAGTCGCGCTTGGACTTTTGGCCTTCTTTTTGGCGGGTTTCTTGGCTTTGGTGGCAGCTTTGCTGGGGACTTTGGCCACCATCTTTTTCGTTCCGGATGGAGTTGTGATTGTTAGCTTGGGAACGCGAGGAGCTTCGTCTGTTTTGGTTGTAGGATCCTGAGACGTTTTCTCTGCAGCCACTGGCTTAGCCGGTGCAGCTTTCTCTGCAGCTACAGGTTTAGCGAGTGTGGCTTTTTTCTCAGGAGTCTTCTTTGCAGCCGCAGGCTTAGCCGGTGCAGCTTTCTCTGCAGCTACAGGTTTAGCGGGTGTGGCTTTCTTCGCAGGAGCCTTTTTTGCAGCCGCAGGTTTAGCGGGTGTGGCTTTTTTCTCAGGAGTCTTTTTTGCAGCCGCAGGTTTAGCGGGTGTGGCTTTCTTTGCAGGAGCCTTTTTTGCAGCCGCAGGTTTAGCGGGTGTAGCTTTCTTCGCAGGAGCCTTTTTTGCAGCCGCAGGTTTAGCTTTCTTCGCAGGAGCCTTCTTTGCAGCCGCAGGCTTCGCCGGTGCAGCTTTCTTGGCAGGAGCCTTTTTTGCCGCCGCAGGCTTAGTCGCGGTCGTCTTGGCTGGAGCTTTTTTGGTGGTGGTCTTGGCGGATGCCGTTTTTTTCACGGTGGCGGTCTTTTTGGCGGTTGAGGGGGATTTACTTTTGCTGGGTGCTTTTGCCCGGGAGCCGGTCCCGGAATTGGTAGGTTTGGCGGGACTCATCGAAAGGGGCCTGTGCTCAGAAGGGCAAAGCGGAAAGTGGTGAAGTTTACCGGCATGTTTCCCCTTTCAATCAAATCGGGGTTTCCCTGTGGGCCCGTGGGGCGATTGAAGGGTGATTAGCCCCCCTTAAATCACGCAAAAACAGGAGATAAACCCTTGTCCGACGCGACTCCCAACAAGAAGGCACTTCACTGGGCCCAGCAAATGGCTCTTGATATCAAGGCTAGGGTGGAAAGGGACCCCGTTCTGACTCAACTGGTTGAGGAAAAAGGACTTCTGGTCTATGACGAGAAGACGCCATCGGGAACGATTCACATTGGTTCAGGCCGTGGATGGGTGATTCACGATGTGGTCGCCAAGTGTTGCCGTGATTTGGGGCTCAATGCCACCTTCATCTTGAGTGCAGATGATTTCGACCCCTACGATAAACCGAACAAAGATCTCGATCCAGAAAAATTCAATCAGTATTTGGGAATGCCCTTCTGTGATATTCCCTCTCCCGTTGAGGGCTACGAATCTTTTGGTGAATACTATTTTAAACAGTCGACTGAACATTTTGAAGCTTTGGGAATCGAATGTGGTTTTGAATCGACAGCTGAGAACTACCGCAGTGGAGTTTTTAATGAGCAGATCAGAACGATTCTCGACAACGTGGAAAAGGTACAGCAGGTCTACCGAACCCTCTACGGAGATGACTCTCCTGCGGGTAAAAAGATGCCTTTCAACGTGAAGTGCACCGAGTGCGGTAAAATTGCGACGACTTTGGCGAGCGAGTGGGACTCGGAGAAGGGGATGCTTTACTACGAGTGTCGCACCGATGTTGTGGATTGGGCTGATGGCTGTGGCCACAAAGGTTGGGCCAGCCCTTTTGATGGTGGAGGGAAATTTCCTTGGAAAGTTGAATGGGCCGCCAAATGGCCTGGTCGAGGAGTCGTCGTGGAATTCGCTGGGAAGGACCATTTCTCGAAAGGCGGATCACGAACCTGCGCCAACATGATTGCTGTCGATGTTCTGGATTTCCCCCCCCCTTATCCGTCACACGGCTATAAGACGGGCCCTGGTTACGAGTTCTTTCAGGTTGGAGGGGCGAAAATGAGCACTTCAAAAGGTAAGGGAATGAGTTTTGCCGAAGGGGTTGAGTTTTTTCCCTGCGAGATGTTGCGATTTCTCCTTCTGAAGAGCAGGCCAAATTCAGTGGTGGATTTTGATCCTGAGAAAAATGACATTCTCCTCCTCTGTGATCAATACGACCGCATGGAACGTATTCATTTTGGAATCGACCCGGCGAAAGATGAGAATGAAAAGGCCATCCAGAGTTCGCTCTACAATCTGGTTTCGGTGACGGATCGTCCTGAAGGGCCCTCGCCTCAGATCCCTTTGAACCTTGCTTCGACACTTCTCCAGATCACCCTTTCTAAAGAAGCGGCCTATGAAAAGATGATTGAACTTGGGCACCTTCCAGCAGAGATTGATGAGAATGGCAAAGCACATGTGATGCGCCGAATCGACTTGGCTGAGCGTTGGGTGAACAAATTTGCCTCAGAACAATTTTTGTTTCGTCTCGTTAGCGAAGAAAAGCCCTGTGCTGATCTCAGCGAAGAGGAGAGCGCTGTGCTGTCCAATTTCTGCGCCTTTCTTGAAGGCTTGCCCGAGGGACTGAGCGATTCAAAGGAACTACACAATGGGATCTACGAATTTGCCCGAGAACGAGAACTTGAGGCCAAAGCGGTGTTCTCAGCTGCTTATCATGCCCTGATCAATCGACCCCGAGGGCCTCAGCTCGCCAGTTTTATCATGACTGTTGGCATTGATAAAACGCGCCGATTGTTACAAGCGGGAATCAATTCTAGCCAGCCCTGACCCCACCCATTCAATGGCCAAGCAAACCTTCGGCTCCTTCAAGGAGCTACTGATCAAGAAAGACCTCTCTGATGGAGGAGACGACCTCAATGTGAAGATGGACGTTCTCGTCCGTATCTTCCGGTTCGTTCAACCCGAGATTCTGGAGAGCAACGTTCAAGATTTCCCTGAGGCCGATCTGACGGCCATTCGAGGCCTCCTGAAGAACTCAGAGGTAAGAGAGGGCAGTCCCAAGAATGCGAACTCCGCAGCGGAACGTCTGATTCGCGATGGCTTGGTCGGTGTGAGTGAGAAATCGAAAGGCTTGTTGTGTGAGCTTTTGGGAGACGAGTCAAAGTCGGCTCAGTCCGAAGCCAAGAGACTAGAAAATCTGGCCGCGAAGTTTCACCCCAAAGACGCGGGAGAAGAACACGAAGATCTGAAGCGACGAATCAAAGAAATTCACGCTGATATTGTCGATATCGAGATGAGCCTGATGACTCTCGAAAGTGATGATCAAGTCCAGAGCGAACGCTACAAGAAAGCCAACAATGCCAGAGAGCGACGTCGTCAGCTCGTGAAAAAGCTAGAGAAGCAGCTAGAGGGCGTTGAAAAGAAGATGGCGAAACAAAAATCAGAGAATAAGGACAAAAAAGAGCAAAAGGAATCATGAAGTTTTCTCCCCTCATTCTTATGGGGTCCTTCGCCTTCGTGGGATGCCAAGGGCCGAGCCTTGAGGGGACCAAAAGCGGATTCCAAATGCTAACCATGGGAGGCTCTCTTGATGAGGAGGCCATGGTTGATCCTGAGGGCCAAGAGCCCGGAGCGCCTGCTTATCTCGCTGGTGAACCCGATGCTGTTCCTGCGCCGGCCAAACCTCTTTACATCAACATGCCTCCGGAGCTTAGGGATGTAAGCTCTGCCAGTGCTTATGTTTTTGAGAGCAAGTGGCACAGCATACCTGTTTGGCTATACCCAGATGGCGTCTACGCCACCAAAAATCCTCAGCGCATCAGTGGAGCGTGGAAGGAAGTACATCGAGTGCTCACCCTTGAACCTGAGCATGGGGGAAGAATGATTTTTGGCCCCGATGCTAAGGGAAATTATGTCCCACAAGATTCTGGGGTGATTCGCATGAGAAAGGTTCAGCACAACCCTTAAGACTTTTCTGAGGAGTCTTTCGAGGCTCCCCTAAGTTCGAGTGAAGTTGAGTCAGTAAAAGTTGTTACTGATTTGGGGAGATAGCCTAGAGTTCTTTGAAGCTGAGTTTTTCGTCGAAGAACATTTTTTCACGGACCTTCAGGCTGACCTTGAGACCGCTGTCGTCTAATTGATACGCAAAACGAATATTCTTGCGCTGAAAATCTAGTCCTGTTCCTGCGGTGAGCTGTTCTACCCACGCATCGCTGACGATGGACTCAGGTCCCATGAGATTGACGCGACTCCAGTTTTGGGTGTTGAGGCTTTCTGTGGCCACAAAGGAGGTGTTCTGTCCTACGGCGCCTCGGTCAGTGATCGCCCATTTTCCCTGAGGAAAGGATTTGGAGATCATTCTCATGCCTGAAATACGCTGGTAGAAGCCGTCATCTTTGAGCGAGAGAGGGAGCTGAGGTGAATGATAGTGAACCGTGAGGTCGAGGGGACGTTTGAGGGCAATTTCATCGATCTGGATGAGGATGCCGGGCCCAACCCATAGCAGGAGTCGAACCCAAGATTCGAGACCGACTTCGCTAGGGTAGCCTCCCTTAAGTTGGGCTCCCAAGAGCCAACTGTGTCCATGGACTTTATCTAGAAAGACTCTTCCTCCGGCTTTCTTTGGCCAATGACGGGGAGAGTATCGAGGGTAGCCTTCCAGAATCTGTCCGTGGTGGCCAAGGGTGAGGGTGTTGAACTCCGAGGTCATGGGGCGTTTGCCCATAACCTGATGTCCTAGAACGAGCCTTCCTTTGTGGTGCCATAAAAAAGAGCCTTGATCGGGAAGAAGGTGTTCAAAATCTAAATCGGGACGGCCTTCTAGATAAGAGGCGTAAGCTTGCTGGCCACTGGGGGCGCCGGCACGAAAGTAGAGTTGAGCTGCGCCAGCACGTCGAGATTCTCTACCGACGTAGAGGCCGCTCTTAGGAAAAGAAGTTTTTGTGAAATTGTGATTGATGCCCTTTGGTGCATGTGGGAGGGCGTGGGCGGCTCCGAGAAAAGACCATGGACTGACGAAGGACCGTTGAGAACTGAAGAGTCGTTCTGCTAGATGGTTGGCTTCAGGAGAGGGGAGGCGCTGGCCAAGAGTTCGAAGAAAGGGAATCATATGGACCGAGCGCATCTCCATTTTTCCCGTCCAGTCCACGAGTTTATCCTGACCTGGGAGCACGAGAAATTGAAGGTGCTGAAGCCTTTTATTCCATTTCGGTGAGATGCGGTCATCATCGAGGAGGTCGATGAGAAGGAGATAGAACTGCTGCTCAAAATCTCGATCGGGCGCAAGGCTTAGAGCTGAACCGTCGTCGGCATCCATCAGGGAATGGTACCTTTTTAGTTGTCGATCGGCCTCGGCTTTTGCCTCTCCCGCTAAAAGTCGATTGCTGGACCTGACGATCTGAGCCATTCCTTGTATGGCGGCGAGATGAGGAAGTTGATTCGGGTGATTCGAGACACCCCACCAAGTTGAGGATGTCTCACCTCTTGCTATGGCGAGATACTTCTTGAGCTGAGAGCCAAGTCGTCGATGAACTCTATCAAGTTCTACGGGTGCCAGAGCACTGTTCATCCATGGCATGGCAAATGCGATCTGCAATGCAACTTTTGCCGCTTCGAGATCACCGAACTCATTGGTCGGATCAAACCACGATTCATAAGTGCAAATCGCCATGATATTACGGCGAAGCTTCTGTTTGAGTTCTTTCCCGCCTTTGACCTTCCAGACGAGGGCCGTGTTCGCCAGGTCCTTCCAGAGGGCATGGCGTTGCTTGTTGTTCAGGTTGCCGTATCCCCGTTTTACCGAGACCTCGACCTTGGGTGGGATTCGAACAGACTGTTCAAGTTGGTTCCAGACCTTTTCATTTATCCGTGAAGGGATTTCGATCCCCTGATACTCAGCGTAACTGAAGCTGGTGGTGAGTAGGAAGAAAGCTCCAATGGCCAGTGCGTGAAGAGATCGTCCCTTTGATGGAGACTGTTGCCCTAGTCCGTCTCTTCGAATCCGATCAGAGATCCTGGAATTTTGTCCAAGGGATGAAGAGGCTTTTCTTTGGAGAAGGATTGGTGGGCTACTGAGGCTCATGGGTCCATGCTAAGAGTGGTCCTATCGTGCCAAGAAAGGAGCGTTAAAGATCATGGCTGATGGCTGTTGAGAGGTCTTTGGGCGATCTAGACTTTGGGAATGATGTTGAGATCGACTTTTTTCTGCCTCCAGCTTCTTTGGCTGTTGCCATTGCAGGCTTTTCAGGTCGACGAAGTGGACATTCATGGTTCTCTTTCTCAATCTTATTTGAAGACCCATGGGCACGAATTCCTGATACCAGGGAGTCAGGATGGGGCCTTGGATTACACCGAACTAACTCTCAACGCTCACAAACAGTTTGATCGATGGAATATTGGGGTTCAGGGCCTGTCGAGAGACTTTGGTCGAGAAGGTGACTTTGAGTTGCGACTAGATTGGGGGCACGTTGAGTACAACGCCCTTGATGCTCTTTCGTTAAGATTTGGACGAGTGAAGCTTCCTTTCGGACTATATGCCGAGTATCGTGACGTGGATATGGCTAGGACCGAAATATTTCTTCCTCAAACCTTTCTCCCCGAGGATTATCGTGGCGGAGCTGTTGCTTATGACGGCCTTGGAGTGGCTGGAGACATTGCTTTGGGAGAAACTCAACTCTTGCAGTACCACCTCTTCTGGGGAACGAACAGCATCAAAGATGATTTTTTCCTCAATTTTTTGACCCAGGACATCTACGAGAGCAGCACGGCGATTGCCGCGGGGGCCCTGTTTCCGGGTTCATCAGCATTCCCAGGCCTTTCTCAGGATCAGGCCGTTCTCGACACGAAGTCCCTTCGTGGTGGGCAGGTCGTCTGGACTTACGAGCCCTGGCTGTGGCGGTTGGGATACAACTTCCTTCACTACATAGGGCACTTCCCCCTTATGGCCTACGACCTCAAGAATTTTGGCGGCGTTGGAACACCATCGGTGGTCTTGGATGAGCGGGGGCTTGAGTTGGATATCATGTGGCACATTCTCAGCACTGATCTCGTCTTGGGAGAATGGTTTCTGCGCGCGGAAACAATGCTGAGGTACAACGATTATACCCAGGGGGACCTCTTTATGGATCGCTTTGCCGGACCAGGTGGGGTGACGAGCAATCTTGCTAATGGAGATGAGTTGTGGAGTTGGTACTTTTCAGCTCAGCGTCAGATTTTCGACAACACGGGAATTTACGCTCGTTTCGGCAAGTCGATGATGACCAAAGAGACCCCGAGAGCAGCGAGTACTAACCAACTGAGTGAGCTCAGTGTCGGAGTTCGCTACGACTTCAATCAGCATGTGTTGGGGAAGCTTCAGGCGTTCCATTATTGGGATTATCGGGGTGCTCTTGATCAAGCGACGAATCAAGACAAGAGCTGGGGCATGCTGCTGGCAAGGGTGACGGTTCACTTCTGATGAAACTTCACCTTATCGCATTCCTGAGTTTGGTGATGGTGATCGACCTCTACGGAGACATTGTCGTTGTTGGTGGTAAGAATTTTCCGACAGAGAATCTGACAGAAGCGTCTTTGAAAAGGCTCTTTCTCGGCCACCTCTCCTTCTATGAAGGGGAGAGGGTTCAATTGCACCAGATTGAAGGAGACCTTTTGAAGGACTTTTGTAAGAAATTTCTTCAAGTGAGCATGAGCAATTATGAGCGACGTTGGGCCAGGAGGATTTTTACCGGCAAGGGTAGGGTTCCTCGAACCTACAAAACATCCTCCGACATGTTGAAGTCCCTTGCAGAATCAGAACATGGTTTGGCTTTCGTTGACTCCAATGTAGAGCTTCCCGCAGGAGTCCGTGTCATACCTATCATCAAGGGAGACTGATCAGTCATGTTCGCTTCATCTCGAAATTTCATCAAGGGTCACCGACTGGGTGTTCTTTTTTTTCTCCTCATCTTGTGCACTCCTTTGGGTGCAGCAACTAAAGCGAAGGTGATCTCCCTAAAGGGTTCGCCAAAAGCTATTCAGAAGCAAACCATTCGAATACTTAGGCTTGGTGATGAGGTCAAAGTGGGGGAGAAACTGCTCACCGGTGAAGACGAGCATCTCACTCTCAAATTGACATCTGGGCATAAAATCTTTGTCTTGGCATCAACGTCGGCGACCTTGTCTAAGTTGATGGACGGCAAGGTTGAGCTGGAGCAGAAGACAGGAAGTATCTGGTCGAAAATCAGGCCACTCGGAAAAGAAGAGAGCTTTCACATCCGAACTCCATCATCAGTCGCCGGTGTTCGTGGGACCGCTTTTATCAGTATGATTTTGGATGAAAATAGAACAGACATCTGTGTCTGCGAAGGGAAGGTTGAAGTCGTGTCTGGCGGCAAGAAGAAGCTCATCACAGAAGGGATGGGGGCAACCTTAACGAAGGGCAAAGCTCCTCCTGCTCCTATGTCGAATGAAGGGAAGATACGAAATCGCCGCCGACTATCTCGAAAGATGGCATGTATGAGTTGTCATTGGGCTGGAGATGGTGACACCTCAAGATTAAATGAAGACAGTTCGCTGATCTTCGAAGCGAAGCCATAAAAAACCTTATTGGCGATCAGTCGCTCATCATTAGTTTTCGTAAGACTGGTTATCGCCTCTTCGCGATAGAGAAAAATGGCACCGGTGAGACTTAAGGTTCACTGAACTCATCAATCACGCCGTAATTTCTTCTTTCCTAAGTCTTGTTTTGCCGAGTGGCGAATCTTTGGCTTAGGAAGAGAGAAGACTCGCCTCAGTTGTGAAAAGATTCAAGTGGTTTGAGATATTGGCGGCACTCAAGGGTTGGCACAGAAGTTACTGATTAATCACATCATCTCATACATATGTCCATAAACCCCAGCAGAACTCAAAAAAGCATCTACAAAAGGTGCATTTTTTGTGTCTTCAGTTACCCTCAATGTCGTCCCTGGAATTTCTTCCTATGCAACAGTACTTGAAACCAAACATTCTTAACGAATCACCTAACGATCGACTAGAGATATACAGAATTAGGCACTCTGTTTATGGGGAAGAGTTGGGGCAGCACAATCTCAATAGGGAAGGTGTTCTTCACGATGATCTCGATGACTTTAATCATTATATTGTCGCCAAAGATGAAGAGGAAATAAGGGGCTTTGTGAGTATAACGCCTCCTGATCGGAATAGATATTCTGTGGATAAATATTTTCCTAGAAACCAAATCTCGATCAGTTTTGATGAATCAGTATATGAGGTTCGCTTGCTGACGGTGCGACCTTCTTCACGTGGTCGGATATTATTTTTAGCACTCATGTTTGCCGCGTACCGTTGGGTTCAGGAGCGGGGAGGAAAACATATTGTCGCCATAGGTAGAAAAGAAGTTAGAGAACTGTATAAGACATCAGGGTTCAACCTAAGTGGATTGAAAACATCTTCTGGTCAGGTGAGCTATGAGCTCATGACCATGAATGTAGGGGAGCAACTCGAGCACCTCAGGTCAATGTCTCATATCGTCAACGGAATTAAGAAAAAGGTCAACTGGCAACTCAAGATTCCTTTTTGGGATGAGCCAGAACCGGTGACTAAATGCTCTTCTGAACCTTCAGTTACTTCAAACTGTTTTCATGGAGGACATTTTTTTGGGGCTATCGGTGAGCGCTTTGAAGACCTCAGTCGTCGTGAGAACGTGCTCAACGCTGATGTTCTGGATGCATGGTTTTCTCCCGCTCCAAAGGTTATAAAGAGGCTTCGTGAGCATCTCCCTTGGCTTCTTCGGACGTCTCCACCCACTCATAGTGAAGGGCTATTGGAAACCATCTCCCTCATTCGGAATATTCCCGAGCCAAACCTCATGGTCGGCGCGGGTTCATCAAGTCTCATTTATCAGGTTTTTCAACAAATATTTTCTAGAAAATCTAAAGTGTTACTTCCTGATCCCACCTATGGGGAATATTCTCATGTTCTTCATCATGTCACGGAATCCTGCGTTGACCTTTGGCCATTGGATTCAAAAGAAAACTTTGTCATCAACCCGCAGGAATGTATCGATAAAATAAGACGGGAGCATCACGATGGACTCGTTCTGGTGAATCCAAATAATCCAACGGGGCAGTGGCTCTGTCGAGATGATCTTCACTTCATTCTTAACAATATCCCTCGAACCACGATGGTCTGGGTTGATGAGGCATACCTTGACTACGTTGAGGGCAGTGATTCGGTTGAGAGAGACACCACCCGATTCTCGAACCTGATCGTCTGTAAATCGTTGTCAAAAGCTTACGCAATGAGTGGAGCACGCGCTGCCTATGTCAGCGCTCACCCTCAAAATATCAAGAAGTGGAATCGCTACACTCCGCCTTGGGCTATTGGTTTGCCCACTCAATTGGCAGCTGTTGACGCGTTGAACGCTTCAGCCTACTATCAGATAAAGTATCGCGAGACCAACCGACTGAGGAAGATCATGATAGAGCGAGTTCGTGCTAACCTCCCTGACTGGAAGGTGTATCCAGCGGTGGCTAACTTTATTCTCTGTGAGCTTCCATCATCTGGGCCAAGTGCACAACAGGTGATCAGTCTAGCTGCATCAGAGAATGTTTTTTTGCGAGATGCCGGGAAAACAAGTCAGACATTAGGGGATGGTTTTATACGCATTGCCATTAAACCAGAGAACGATCAGGAGCGAATCATCGAGACTCTCTTGTCTTGTTTGAAGATGTAGAGAATTCAGGACTAATTTTATTGGTTCGGTCAAGGAGAAGCTGAGAGGCTTAGGCTTAGCTTTGATGATTTCGTTTTGCGATGGCCTGATGTGTTGCCTGACGAGCAATATCAACCACTCGCATGCCGTCTTCAGCTTTGGTAAGAAGGTCCGATCTCCCGGTTTGAAGAGCTTTCGCCCATTCGGCGTACATTCCGTCAAAGCTTTTAACGTCATGGAAGCCTAAGTCGTGATGCCCATTAACGTTTTCCATGATGAAGCTTTTGGCCATAGCATCATATCGAATCACTCCTTCTGAACCAATCAGTTCATAGACAAACTCTTTTTGAGGGTTCTTAGCTGTGTGGTGATAAGAGTAACTCATCTCAACCATGGTATGCGCTCCGTTGGCATGGTCCATGTGGAGCCATACATGATCCGGAGCTTCATACTCATCGACCCAAGCGCCATGGGCAGAGAAGTTGTCGACCTCTGAATTCAACCAGAAATGAGCTAAGTCGATCTGATGGGTGCCACAGTCAACCATGGGGCCACCTTCGAGCATGCGCCCTTCGCGTCGTTTCTGAATGGTTTTGTTGCCGTCTTGATCGGTAACATATTTGCCATGCAGATCCCAGTTGTAGACCAATCGCAGTGATCGTATGTCACCAATGGCATTGTTACGAACAAGATCTCTTATCTTGAGTGCACTGGGACTGAATCGGTAACAGAACCCTGTGTAAAGGGACACATCGGCGGCCTTCATGGCAGCAATCATTTCAATCGCTTCGCCGGCATTCATAGCCAGTGGTTTCTCACACATGACAGGCAATCTGTGCTTCGCGGCATTCATGACATTCTGTTTGTGGCAAGGGGCAGGGGATGTGATGGTGATGGCATCGAGATCACATTCGAAAAACTCGTTTTCATTTAGAAAAGCATTTTTAACCTGATACTTATCTTGGGCTCGCCTGAGAGACTCCTCATTTGGGTCAAAAATAGCGTGCAAGGTCAGTCCGTCGGTCTGGGCAATGGCGGGCAAATGCCCATAGCCTGCCACAGCACCACAACCCATGAGACCCACTTTTTTCACTGGATTTTTCACAAAAAATTTCCTGTTTATGGTGAATTAAAAACGTGCTCTATTTAGAGAGTGACGGTGTAGAGAAGTGGAAGAGAGTATGCGATGGGATCAACATTTAGAAAAGTCTGACATTCTGGCGTAAATGATGAAGGTGTTGATGGCTTTCGATGCACTGATTTTTTTAGAATTAAGACTTTCAAATTCATCAAGTAAGTTCTGTGCCCAGGTTTTCTTTTCTGGGAGCGACTCGGATGCTCGTTCTGAGGGGCGCATGAAGCATTCTTATCTCTAGGGAAAGGAGAGAGGGGAGTTCCAATGAATATTTTTAGTTGAGGTGTGTTGAATCATTAAAACTCGTCATGAAGCTTGATCCATCCTTTAGTTCTATTTTCGTGATCGAAGAATTTTCAATCTGAAACCATGTCTTGTCATGTTGAGAGACGTTTAGAAGGAGTTTAAGCATAAGATTGATGGTTCCTGAATGACTGAACAGGGCAACACTATCTAGGTGTAGGTGATGAAGGTGCTCAACGAGACTTGAGACTCTGCTGTCTACAGACTGCTCATGCCACTTTAAGTTCTCAATTGTTGCGACAGCGGAAAGGCCTTCATAGATGTCCTCGCTATAGCTTGGGGCCCCTTCCCATTCACCTTCCAATAGTCGACCGTCAAATTTTACATTCTTGCAATTCAGTTCGCTCAGAAGAAATGTATGATACGCTCTCTTGAGGGGGCTTAATAAAACTAGGTCTGGAGTCAGCTTATCAAAGACATTTTTTAGAGCGATGGATTGGGAGACTCCCTTTTGACTAAGGTCAGGATTGATTCCACATACAGATGGGTCAACCTGGCTCTGGCTCTCACCATGGCGAACGATATAGAGAGATGGCATTCAGAGTTCTCTAGAGAATACAGTCGAGGACGCTTATATGCTTGACTGAAAATGAGAAAGATGATGAGGGGGAAGTCAAGAGTATCAGAGAGGGGTGTGTGGCCTGGAGATGTCTCTCAGGAAGTTGTTCTTCTTTGAATGATGAAAAACACGAGGATAGAAACTCTGGGGCTTTCTTGTGTGTTATTATGGACCTTCACTCATTCGCGAGAATTTCGACTTTTTTTTCGTAGCCCGTTGCTTCAGATTTCCTCATTTTTAATTCAGTTGCTTTTTTTTCCGCGTAGTGCGATCATGATTCCAGTGATAACAATGAGAATCAAGGCGAGACCTAGAGCAGAGCCAATATATTTTGCTCCGTATTCCCAGTTATGGAGGCCAATGAGAAAGTTTTTTGTTTCTTTACTATACACGTCATCTTTTCTCCATAAGAGAATGATGCCCGTGATTGAAGTTAGGAGGAGAAAGGGCGAGAAAATCAGCGCGACTGTTTTGTGGAACTTTCTGAGCGTCATATTTTGTCTAGAATAATTGGGAGAGAAAACTTTCCGTGTATGAGGTAAATTAAGGAAATTTTTAAGATGAACATGTTTTCAATAAGCTTGGTCTGCTGATTCGATTATTTTGATGCCGTCGAGCTAGGAGGCTTGTGTCTTTTCTTCTCTGAACTGGAGGGGTGAATTTCCGACCCATTTTCGAAATACTGAGGAAAAGTACTGGCTGGTGTTGAATCCACATTTCTGAGAGATCTGAGTAATGTTGAAGCTAGAAGTCTCTAAAAGAGATTTTCCTTTCTCTATTCGGTGAAGAGTCACGAGCTCCATGGTGGAGTAACCGGTTTCTTCCCTTAGGCCTCGGTTGAGCCAGGAGGGACTCTGAGCCATTTCTCTAGAAATTTCTTCTAGGGTCCAGGGATGGTGGAGTGTGGAAGATAGGAGTGTGTTCAGTTGATCGGCCAGAGAGGGTGCTCCGCTGTGATTGTCTGGGTCTAGAAGATTGGAACGGTGCATGTCAAAGAAAAGGTCGTCGATGATTCGGTTAATTCTCCATGAGTGATGAGGTTTTTCTTCGTCAATTTCTTTGAGAATTTCGAGCAGTTGGTCTGAGCCTTTATCGCTTTTGAAAGCGATGGGTTGGGTGGCCGAGCTCAGTTTGTTTCCGAGCTGTTGGATGAGCTGGGGAGGAAGTTGGGACCAAGAGTCGAGGTGGAGCTCATCGCCCTGTTTCCAGTCGAGTTCGATGATGATCCAACATAGCTCACCGACATTGAAGGCTCCTCCCTGGCCCCCATGTTCCTGCCAAGGTAGGGTGACGGAGATCTCTCCTGGGCGGAGGTCTAGCGTTTGGCCCTCGACCCACCACTGAAAGCAGCCTCTCATGGGAGCGATGATCTCGATGCCTCTATTGCGGTGGCGGTTGAGGTGATCCCTTTCGAGAAGGCGACGATGTGCCACCATTTCAATGTGGGGTAGGCCCTTGGGGTGGTTGAAGCCCGAGTGCTTTTTCTTGTTCGAATTTCTGCTCAACTGGATTTTGAAAGCCTGAAGCCTTTACCTTCGATAGAGTTTACCCAACCAAGGAGGACAACCATGCTGACTCAGGAACAAGCTGAACAATGGAAAGAAGACGGCTACGTGGTCGTGCCAGATTTTTTTAATAAATCCGAAGTCGAGTTGATGCGAGACGAGCTCTATCGTCTGAAAGACGAAGGGCATGGTCGCAACCCCGTTACCCGCTATGACGGGGAAACTCCAGACGATGATCGAATTAACTTTCAAATCATCCCCCTGAACACCATCAGCGAACTTTTTCGCTCTCTTCCTTTGCTTCCCAAGGTGATGGACAGCCTGAAACTTCTGCTGGGCCCCAACATCATCCGTTTTTTGGATCAGATCTTCCTAAAGCCGGGAGGAGGAAAGGGCGTTGGGACCAATTGGCACACCGATAACGCTTATTTTCAGAGCCCGATTAAAACAGAAGGAACAGGACTTTGGATAGCACTCCAGGATTCCAACCTCGACAACGGAACGATGACGGTGATCCCGAAATCTCACCTTGAAGACCCAGAGCATGAAAGGGATTTTAGTAGCGATCATCACATCACCTGTGCCGCGAACATTGACCCATCGAAAGCCATTCCGGTTATCGTTCCCGCCGGAGGTGTGGTCTTCTTCAATTTTGGAATCGTCCATTCCACAGGTGACAATAACACGAATGAAGACCGAGCCGGAGCCGCCTTTCACTTCTCAACGCCCAATGCCATAAAAGGAAGCTCAAAGTGGGTGGAGAAAGTCCGAGCCGATCGTGAGGAGATGAACCGCCTAGTTCTCCTTAGGGGAGAGGATGGGGGAACCAACATCGAACCCTACGTCGAAGAGCCAAGTCTTGAGCCTTGGCAGAGTGTGCTCGCCGTCGCGAACTGATCAAAACCTGATCAGTTGCGTTGCCGATATGCTCGGGGCGAGAGCCCAGTGCATTTCTTGAACTGGCGAGAGAAGTAGAGAGGGTCAGCAAAGCCCATCTGGGTCGCAACCTGAGTGATGGGCTCGTGGGTCTCGTCGAGAAGGTTCCCGGCTTTCTGCATCCTGAGTTCTGTGAAGTACACCATGGGGCTGACACCCGTGTGAGCCTTAAACCTCTGGCTGAACTGGGGCACGGACAGTCCTGAAAGTTTGGCCAGATCCAGCAGGACCAGATTCAGGTGCAGGTTCGACTTCATGTGTGAGATCACTCTTTCGATGGGGTGGTTCCTCTTCTTGGAAGGTGACCCTTTTGGATTGGAAACGATGAGGCTGAGGATTTGAATTAAAGATTTAGAAAGCTCAAGGAGGGTCATGTTGGAAAAGCCCTGCTGGACACTCATGAAGGACTGCCGAAAGATATCTCTGATGTCCTTTGTCACGTGAGGGCTAATGGCATTGGCCCAAGGGCTTAGGCCCGTGAAGTCGATCAGCTCTCTGGCGCCGCGTCCTTCAAAGTGAAACCAAGAGAGGCTCCATGAGCGACCTAGCTGGGAGCCGTAACTGTGGGGGCAACCAGCGGGAATCCAGAGAGCTTGCCCTGCTTCGAGGGTGGAAGTGTTATCTCCCCACTTCACCCAGCCGAGGCCCGATTCGATAACGATGAGGACCTCCTGCTCCAGCCCATGGTTTCTTTCCACTCTGTGCTTCGAGACATCGGGAAACCAACCCAAGTCCGTGACGATGAAATCCCTGACAAAAGGCTGAAGTTCCATGCGATCGACCACGGTTTCGGGAACGCGGAAGAGAAGCTGACCTTCGAAGCCCTCTTCATAAAAATCAATAAGATCATCCATGTTTATAAAAATATCATCTATTCCATTGGGCATGATCAACAGTTAACATCCATAAGAAAGCCCATTTTACTCACCTTTATCTCTCCAACGCCATGAGCCAAGTGATCGCCAGCCTCGAAGATCTCCAGATCCCCACCTACGGGCTGGGAACGCCGGAAAAGAACCCCGTCTTTTTTGAGAAACGGGTCTATCAAGGTTCCTGTGGAAAGGTTTATCCCGTTCCTTTTATCGACAAAGTGTTTCAGGACGATCCTCCTGAGCCCGTGACTTACCAGTCAGCGCGACTGGAAAACGAATACCTGCGCCTTGTCATGTTACCGGAGATTGGAGGCCGGATTTTTCTGGGGCAGGACAAGTCCAACGAAGATTACGATTTCTTCTACCGACAAGATGTCATCAAGCCAGCTCTGGTTGGATTGGCCGGTCCTTGGATGAGTGGAGGCGTTGAATTCAACTGGCCCCAACACCACCGTCCGGGTACTTATCTTCCTGCAGATGTGAGTCTCGAAGAGGGAAGCGATGGTTCACAAACCGTGTGGATGAGCGAACACGACCCGATCAACCGTTTGAAGGGAATGCATGGCATCTGTGTGCGCCCTGGGAGTTCCCTGATTGAACTGAAGGGGAGGCTCTTCAATCGCACACCTCACACCCAGACATTTTTGTGGTGGGCCAACGTGGCCGCCAGAGTTCACGACCAGTACCAGAGTTTCTTTCCCAAGGACGTCCACTATGTGGCCGACCACGCGGTGAGGGCGATGTCGTCTTTCCCGACGGCTAACAATGATTATTACGGAGTCGACTATGCCTCACGAGAGGGAGCCAACGACCTGAGTTGGTACAAGAACATCCCTGTGCCGACGAGTTACATGGTTTGCCAAACCGGGGAACATTTTTTTGGAGGTTACGACCACGAGTTGGGGGGAGGCTTCATCCACGTTGCCAATCGACACGTCAGCCCAGGAAAGAAACAGTGGACCTGGGGCAACCACGAATTCGGTTGGGCCTGGGACCGTGAGCTCACCGATGAAAACGGACCCTACGTTGAGCTGATGGCTGGGGTTTACACGGACAACCAACCTGATTTCAGTTATCTTCTTCCCTACGAAACCAAGAAGTTCTCTCAGTATTGGTGGCCTTACCAGAAACTTGGGCCCGTACAGCAGGCGACGAAAGACCTTGCTCTCCGCTGTGAAGTTCTGGAGGGAGGAACGATTGACTTAGGTGTAGCCAGTTCTAGGGCCTTTGAGGACCTCCACCTGATCTTGAAAGAAGGTGGGCAGATACTCTTGGACACCCACCTCTCGGTGAAACCAGATCAGCCTTGGGTTTGTGGAGAGGCTCTGAAGTTAAATGGAGATCAAGCTTCACAGTTGGAGTGTGGTGTCTTTAGCTCAGAACCTAAGACCTGTTTGTTGGCTTATCGACCTCCCGTCGTATCAGAACTGAAACGTGAACGAGATCTCGCCACGGAGCCAGCTCAACCGGAGGAGATTGAGTCCAATGATGAACTTTACTACACAGCAGAACACCTTGAGCAGTACCGTCACCCTACGCGCTATCCTGAAAGCTATTGGGGAGAGGGGCTGCGGAGAGACCCTCTCGATGCTCGCTGCAATATTGCTATGGGTAGGCAGAAACTACAGCGTTGCCAGTATTCTGAAGCTGAGAGTCACTTCTCTACGGCGATCTCTCGCCTGACCTGTCGCCACCCGAACCCAGAGAGTGGGGAGGGGCACTATTGTCTAGGATTGTCACTCAGGTATCAGGACGAGGTCGAGGGAGCTTATTCTGCTTTTTACAAAGCGACGTGGAATTATGAATGGCGAGCTGCGGCTTACTACGAACTCGCTGCCTTGGACATGCGAAAAGAACAGTGGGAGGTCGCCCTTGAGCACCTAGAAGCCTCTTTGGACACCAATCGTCTGAATAACAAAGCTTCGGTCGCCATGGCCATCTGCTTTAGAAAACTGGATAGAAAGGAGGAAGCCCGGGGTGTTCTTCTCAACCTCTTGGAACGAGATGCCCTAGACCACTGGGCTAGGTTTGAAGAGAAACTCTTGACGGGTCAGGCCTTTTTTGAGGGCGACCTCTCCAGGAATGACGCTCAAACCCTACTTGATGTGGCGTTTGATTACGGTGACCTCGGTTGTTGTGAAGAAGGCAGTCGCCTACTGGAGGAACATCACAACCATGAGGTGGTGAAGGTGGTGGTTCCCAACCCGATGGAGCGGAATGCCATCACCCACTATGCTCAAGGATGGCTGCTCTTTCGTGATGGAAAAAGTGCAGAGGGGCTAAAAAAGCTGAGTGAGGCTAGAAAGTTGTCTCCCGATTACGCCTTCCCTTCTCGTCCACACGAGGAAATCGTATTGAGATGGGCACTGTCGCAGGATGGACCTGATCACATTGCCGCCTATGGTTTAGGAAACCTCTATTTCGACCGCAAACGACATCGCGATGCGATCGTTATGTGGGAGAGGGCAGAGTTCGCCGATCTCAGCCACGCCACGACTTTGAGGAATCTCGGTATTGCGAACTGGAATATCCTGAGAGATGGAGAGAAGGCAAAGGGTTATTACGCAAGGGCCCTTGAGTGTGCCCCGAAAGATTCACGTCTCATTGCCGAGACTGTCCAGCTATGGGAAAAGATGGGCGTCAGCTCAGACCAGCAGTTGAGCTTTCTGGAGGAAAGGATGAAACTCGTTCTGGAGCGTGACGATGCGACCGTTGAACTGACCCGCCTCTACAATGAAACGGGCGCCCCCCAAAAAGCTCTAGATATTCTGAATGATAGGAGCTTCCACCCTTGGGAGGGAGGAGAGGGCAAGGTTCTCAGGCAGTACACCACGGCTAGGCTGCTGCTTGGCCAAGAGGCTTTAGAGGAGGATCGGCATCAAGATGCTGTGCAGCACTTTGAACTGGCCATGGACACACCCGACACGTTGGGAGAAAAGTATCACCTCTTGCAGGCCAAGGCTGACGTCAGTTACTGGCAGGGACGAGGCTATCGGGCTATAGGTTCAGAAGAGAAAGCTCTGGCTTGTTTTGAAAGTGCGGCCAAGGAATCTGGCGACTTCCAGAATATGGCAGTGACGGAGTTCTCCGACCTGACAATTTATAAGGCCAGAGCGATGTTTGAGTTGGGGCAGAAGGGTGAAGCAAAATCTCTGCTGGAAAGCATGCAGAAACACTGTGAGGATCAGAAGAACAAGAAGGCGGAAATTGATTATTTCGCGACATCCCTGCCGAATCTGCTGGTTTTCGAAGAAGATATCGATGAGGTTCATGTGAAAGAACAGGAAAAGCTCATCGACTTGGCTAAGGAAGCTTTGACATTGCTTTAAAAGCGGTCAGACTTCGCAGAGCATTTTCAGGAGCGACATGTCTGCACTCTCTTCAACCTCCATGAGGGTTTATGGAACCACCCCTTCGGGAGAGGACATTCACGTGATCACACTGAAAAATCAGTCGGGCTGGATTTGCAGGGTTCTCACCCTTGGAGGGATTATCAATGAACTCCATGTGCCCGATCGCGAAGGAAAACTCGACGACGTGGTGCTGTGTTTTGACAATGCTGAAGACATGACGCAACCTGAAGGTTGGCCTTACTTTGGTTGCATTGTCGGGAGGGTCGCGGGTCGTATTTCTGGAGGTCGCTTCACGTTGGACGGAGAGGAGGTTCAGCTCGAGAAAAACGATGGCAACAACCACCTCCATGGTGGACGGGTGGGCTTGGACAAGCGAATCTGGAAGGCGATTCCGAAAGAAAGTGAGGCAGGGGCCTCGGTGGAGCTGACCTATGTCAGTCCCGACGGGGAAGAGGGCTACCCCGGTGAAGTGGAATTTTCTGTCACCTATACGCTAAGTCACCAGGGCGAGTTGATCTTGGATTACCAAGGTCTTCCCAGTCAAAGAACCCCTCTAAGCCTGACCAATCATGCCTACTTCAATCTCGGTACAGGAGATAGCATCGCTGATCACCGACTGCAGATTCTCACGACACGCAAGATTCCGGCCAATGCCGAATGGGGACTGTCCGATGAGATCGATGATGTGAAAGGTTGTCATGAGGACTTGAGTGAAGGTAAACGCTTGGGCGACCTTTTGGATCACCCACACCCTGATCACTGTGGAAATTTTTATTTCGGTCAGAAAGAAAACGAACCTCGGTTGGTGGCCACTCTAGAAGAACCAGAAAGCGGCAGGCGCCTTGAGGTGATCAGCACCGAGGGTAGCCTGCAGCTCTATTGTGGCTGTTACCTAGGAGGTCAGGGAAAGGGTAAGGGAAGAGACGGGGGGTATCCATCTCACTCGGGCGTCTGCCTTGAGGCTCAGGGCTACCCCAACGCTGTGAATGCTCCTGAGTTTGAAGACATTATCTTTTCACCTGAACGCCCTTATTTTCAGAAGACGATTTTTAAATTTGGTCTCATCGATTAGGTCAGAAGCGCAGGAAGAGCCCTTCCCAATGATTGGCATTGTTTCAGATTAGCTTCGCCGAAGAAATGATAACGGGTCTGGAAATCTGGGGCCCCTCTCCATAAAATGTGGGAATGAATCAAGCGAACCCTCTTCTCCAAGCCAAACAACCCTATCTTAAACCGAATATTCCATGGGAAGGAAAATGGATTTGGCCTCGGGGAAGCGATAGCAGTACTTCAAATCAGGTTGTTCTATTTCGGCACAGTTTCGACCTGCCATCGGGAGAAAGTAGTGCTAGCCTTCATATCTTTGCTTGCTCGAATTATCGACTCTGGGTCAATGGAACACTCATGGGAGATGGCCCCTGTCCTTCGGCCAGCCACCATAGTTATGTGGATGCTCACGATCTGAAGGAATTCTTAAATGAGGGTCGAATCACCATCGCGGTACTGGTGAGGACCAGCAAGTTGCCTCAATATATCCGTGGTGGTTTATTGGTTGAAGTAAGAGGCGAGGGTGGCGAAGTCCTCTCTCAGAGTGATGGGAACTGGAAGGCGAAGGTTGGAGTAGCCTGGAAGGTTCACACTTACTACATGGGCATGAACAAGCTCTCGCCCTATCAGGAGCACCTCGATGGGAGGCAGCTCGCGGAATACTGGATGAACCCTAGCTTTGACGACGAGGATTGGCCCAAAGCTGCTCTGATGGGCAATGGGGAGAGGGGAGGTGCTAGAGCCCCTTGGACCCACCTTTTGGAAAGGCCCATCGCTGCTCTGGAAAGAAAAACCTTCACACCCCAGCGGGTGGTTCTCAAGGAAACCTGCATCTGGCTCAAGAACCGAATGGAAGGGCATGACGCAATTCCAGAAGCCACTCAACCGGGAACGGAGGAGGGTGTTGAAGAACAGATCATCAACGCGGATCAACTCATCGGAGAGCAGGGAGAGTGTGTTCTTTCTTGTAGTCCCATCACGCCTTTTGACCCCGCCTGGGATGGGGTGAGAGACCCGGCCGTCACCTTTGGTTTTGAAGAGGAGTTGACGGCCTTTATTGAAATTGAACTGACGGCTCCAGCAGGGGCGGTCCTCATGGTGGCCTCTGCAGAGAGGCTGATCGATGGACGAATTCAGAGTCTGATTGAGGGCCGCTTCTGTGAGAAGTACACCTGTCGCCCAGGAAGACAGACTTTCAGGAGTCTCAACTGGAGAGCGTTTCGTTTTCTGAGGTTGCGTCTGTCTGAAGCCGGAGAGGAGGTGCAGATTCATGCCTTGAGGGCCATCCGGGTGCGGACACCTTTTCCCCGTGAAGCCTCTTTTTTGGCACCAGAAAAGACTCAGGCGATCGACGCTTTGTGTCGACGCACGATACGCCTTTGCTGTGTTGATGGGATTTTTGACACCCCCTGGAGAGAAGCAGCTCAGTGGTTGGGTGATGTCGCCTGTGTTACGGTTCCGGCTCTGCACTGGGTGTATGGAGATACACAGCTGTCTGGAAAGTTCTTGGTGCAGGCGGGTCTGAATGGGCTTCCCAACGGACTTCTCTCTAACCTTTCCAACTGTCAGCCCCAAGAGGGCTACCACACGATTCCGGACTATTCTCTGTGGTGGATCTACGCTTTGCGCGAACACTACCATTATAGTGGGGAGGAAGGCTGGTACCGGATGTTCTACTCCGATGCCACCAGAATTATGCGATGGCACCTCAACTATCTCGACGATGAAGGCTTTCTTACGGATATAGCCCAGTGGGTTTTTATTGACTGGGCCGACGTGACCAAGGTGGGTTCTCTTTCAGCTTACAACGCCATCTTCGCCATGACTTGTGATGTGTTGGCGGAGATGGCTGAGTTCAATGGAGACCTCAGAAGTCGAGACGAATATCTAGGGTTTGCGAGTAATATTCGCCAGAAGTTTTCAGGTCGTTTTTGGGATCCGAAGCGAGAGTTGGTGGTGGACGCTTGGGATCATGGGGAACAGAGCGAAAAGGTATCTGAACATGGGAATGTTTCAGCCCTTCTTTTTGGCTGTCTCTCTGGAGATGAAAGCCGGGCGTTGATTGAAAGAGGTTATGTGCAGGGCCAACGGGAAGGTTGGGTTGAGTGTCAGCCTTTCTTTGCAAGAATTCTTCTAGAGGCCCTCTATGGTCATGATCGAAGAGACCTTGCTCTCGATACGATCGAGGAGAGGTGGGGGCTTCGTTTTCGAGATCGTGGTTGGGACACCTGCTTAGAAGAGTGGACGGCCAACGGTTCTTTTCGCGATGGCCCTTGGTCAGGCTTTAAGCGGACAACAAGTCACGCATGGAGTGCGGGAGCATCAGAGTTTTTAATTCGTCGACTTCCTGGACTGAAAATCTTGGAGCCCGGTGGTAAAAAAGTTTCAGTGAGCCCTTATGAGGGAGATTTTGCCTATGAGCTCCGCGTGCCCCTCATGGAAGGTGAAGTGAGTATCAAGTACCGACCGGGAGAAAAGCCTCAGGTCGAGGGAAGCGAAGGTATCGAGATACAGATTTAAGAAGTTTGAAGGAAAGACATTGAGCGAAAAGCAACCCAATATTGTTCTGATCAATTGTGATGACCTTGGCTATGGTGACATCGGCTGTTACGGTTCTGACCGCAACCCCACGCCTCACCTGGACCGGTTGGCCGCAGAAGGACTTCGGTTTACGGATTTTTATCAGGTTTCTTCGGTGTGTTCGGCTTCCAGAGCGGGAATGCTCACGGGTTGTTACCCACCGCGGGTGGGCATCGACTGGGTGCTTTTTCCCGGAGATGGCATTGGGCTTCACCCCGATGAGATCACCATTGCCCGCTTGCTGAAAGATGTGGGTTACCGAACCAAGCTGGTTGGGAAGTGGCACTGCGGCGACCAGCCTGAATTTCTTCCGACTCGCCATGGTTTTGATGAATACTTTGGTATTCCCTATTCCAATGATATGGGCATGCAGGCGAAGAAAGATGGAGAGCGAAATGGCAATCCTCCTCTTCCACTCCTGAGGGGAGAGAAGGTTCAACAGGAACAGCCAGATCAGGCTGGACTCACGGAGCGTTATGTCGATGAGTGCCTCCAGTTTATGGACGAGGCGGGCGACGACCCTTTCTTTCTCTACTTGGCGCACATGTATGTTCACACACCCTTAATTGTGCCCGAACATTTTCTCGAAGCCTCAAAAAATGGTCGTTATGGGGCTGCCGTTGCTTCCATCGATTGGGCCATGGGAGAGATCATGAACGCCCTCAAAAAAAGAGGGTTGGATGAAAACACCTTGGTCATTTTCACTTCAGATAACGGAGGGACAAAAAGTCCACGGGCTAGCAATGGCCCCTTGCGAGGTGCTAAAGGTTCCTGTTGGGAAGGAGGGCAACGAGTGCCCTGCATCATGCGTTGGCCTGAGAGTATTCAGGCCGGCGTAGAAACTTCGGGCATTGCGGCCTCGATCGACCTCTACACCACCTTGGCGAAGTTAGGAGGAGCTGAAATACCGATGGACCGTGATGTGGATGGACAGGACTTGAGAGGGGTCTTGCTGGAGAATGAAGATTCGCCGCGGGAAACGTTCGTCTACCACGCCTTTGGCGCACTACAGGGCATCAGGAAAGGGCCGTGGAAATTGAGAGTTTCTCACAGGAGCTTTTCACCCAAGGATGTGGAGACCGACCTCAAAGAATTATATCACCTCGTTGATGACGTTGGGGAAACGAAAAACCTTTACGACGAACAGCCCGACGTGGTGAAGGAGTTGATGGGCTTGCTGGAGTCTGTTCGGGAAGAATTAGGCGACAACATCACCGAGACGAAGGGGAGTCGCGTTCGCTCTCCAGGTCGAGTGGAGAACCCTTCTCCGTTAACGAATTACGACGAAAATCACCCCTATATTGTGGCACTCTACGACATGTTCGACCGAACTGGGGCGGAGCCCGTTTTTAAAGATCGTTGAAGTCGTTTTTATCCCCAGATCCACACCTCGACTTCGAGGGGTTCATTCCATGAGCCCGGATGGCTAAGAAGATGAAGTAGAGTTTTACTTCTCTCCCCGCAGGTGATGTCTCCTATGCGATAGATCACTTTCACGGCTTTAACCTTGCCGATCTTGTTTTCCTGACTTCTGATGGCGTCGAGGTCGTAACCTCGAGCGGAGAGACAGGCTTCGAGGGGGTGATCCAATAGGAAGCGGTTGATCCCTGTTCTCTCTTCGGTAAAGCGATGAATGGTGACGTTTCCGTCCCACTGGAGGTGCTGGACATCTTCGGCTAGAGATCCCGGAGTTAGGAAGGGGATGGTACAGGCGAAGACCAGAGGCAGACACATTCGCGAGTTAAAGGGGACTTGGAAGTTCCAGTTGGACTTGCCCATCAGAAAGAAGGCCGCACCACCCAAGAGAAGGATTCCCAAGGCTTGGTCCCAGAAGGAGAAAGAGTTTTCTCCAACGAGGGGTAGGAGGATGAGGCCGAGAAAAATTCTTAGGGCGTTAATGGTCAATCCCAAGGGAATGGCTAGAGGAATTTTCCAGAACCCTTTTCCCTGGCTGAGAACAATCAGGCCGGAGATCACGAGAAGAAGTCGGGTGAGGGTGGCTCCACTACAGGAACTGAGGACCACCAACTGTTCTCCCCGGAAGAAGAGACTAACCCCGGTTCTCTCTGCTCCTGGAATCACGTAAAGGAGGCCGTCGAGAAGGGTGAGGGACATCTGTCGAGAAAACTGGGTCCACTCCAGCCATCCCAAGGGAACAAGTATGGGAAATAGGGACAACATCAGAATGGCCCATCTCGATAGATTGAGGCGTGATCGACCCAGAACCCCCATCCCAAGAAGGGCCGTGAGGGGATGGAACCCAGCCATGAGGAACCATCCCCCCGTGCTGATCATGAAAACATCGAGAAAGGTCACCCTGGTCGATGTGCTCTTTAGGGTCATGATCCATACCTGAATCGCTACGAGGATGACCGGCCCAACACCTCCAGAGAGGAGATCCTCATGGGCGGAAATACAGAGCCAGGGGAGGGTCAGTCCAAGAGCGATCAGGTCGATGAAGATCAAGACATCTTCCTCTGCTGTTGGTAACGATAAAGAACCAGAGATGCGAGCATCAGGATGATGGCCCATTCATGGGGTTCGGGAGTACCTGGTGCTAAACCACCCATGTGATCCTGAGCAGAACGGTTTTCTGGAGCGAATCCAAATCTCCTCTCAAGATCACCGGGCAAGGCAATGAAAGCGGTTTCAGGAGTGAGAAAACTCCATCGCCTTGATAGCTCTTCTCTTTCCTCGATCGTTGTTGAAGTCGGATGCCTCTGGAGTTCAGTTCGGGCTGAAAAACTTCCTCCCCAGAGGCCGCCGTCGTCCACCTCATCGAGGTTGAGCTGGTAGCGGTGCCATGAGTCGGTGGCGAGAAGGCCGCCCTTTGGTGGGGAAAGGGTAAGGGCGAGGCTGCCCATTTTCTCAACATTCCCACTCACCCAAATCCAAGGCGAGGAGCCCCTGCCGATTCTCTCCACGCGCAGACCAGCAACGACAGCGTCTCCTGAAGGCAGTATCGGCCCGCGGTAAGGGCGGAAGGCTTTTAGGTAGAAGGAGTCATGGTTGGTGAAGTCGTTCAAGTTCATGAGAGAAGGAGTATCAGCAATGGTATCGAGATCGACTAGGGTAAGGTTGGGTGAGTCGGCGAGTTCGAACTCTGTCTCTTCATAAAAGACAAGAATTCTAACACTCTTGCTGAAACCTTTCAGCTTCTGGTAGGTCTTGAAATCCAGAAGGTCGATAAAAAGAAGTACATCCTTGATGCCATCTTTCAGGTTGTCTTCCAAATGCTGAGTAACGTCAATGCCCTTGTGTTTGGTCTTGGGATTGGGGCGACTCTCAAATAGTTTTTGAGCGAAGTTCTGAAAGCTGGTCTTGGATAGGGAAAAGTCTCCATAGTAGGGGCTGCTGTTTCTCGCCCTTGTTCTGACATGGTAAGAGGAGGAAAATTTCTGACCTGGAGAAAAGCGACAGAGATTAAAGAGAGTGAGGTAAGCGTTGGTTTCCAGATTGAACACGGATTCCTGAACGCTTCTTTCACGGTCCCAGTCTCGACGATTTCTGATTTTATTGACAGCGACTTCCTGAAATCTCCAGCATCCGATGTAAAATGGGGAAACCGGCTCGACGTTGACGTCGGTCGCGGCGTCTCGGTGGAGACGGAGGAGCATTCGTTGATCGTCACCCACTTTAGAGGTGATGCCCCAGACTTGCTTCGAGGCGGCGAGGTCAGGCGTGATGACCCAATTAACAGAGGGTGAGGTGCGATGGTTCAAGGGAATTGAGGTGACGGTCCACCGTTGGTCGTCGACTTGAGCAACATCCCATATGTCGGAGTCGATGCCCTGAACGGAGTCGAGTCCATTCAGTTCGACGAAATCTGCAGTGACTTTGAAGTCGAGGCAAGGCAGGTCTCCTCGGGTGTCGTGTTGTAATCTGGCTAAGTCTCTAAGGTCACGAGTCCAATGAAAACCAGTCTCGGAAGAGGGTAGTCTGCGATGGCCAAAGAGCTGAATCTGTTTGGTCTCACCAGGAAGGATGGGAGCAACTCTCAACTCAAAAAGTCTTCCGCTCTGCCGAGCCAGACCAGGATCTCGTTTGCGAATCTCTTTCTGCTGTCGATCTTTTTCCAGTCGCTCAAGATTAGGGACAGTATCTCCACTCACTTTTTGGTAGACTTTCTCTGCCTTCTTTCTTGGGCCGATGGTGCCTTCGTAGAGCTTGCCTTGGTCCCAGATTCTGAATCTTGAAACAAGGGTATCTTCCGGCATAGGGAAACGGAGAAAGGCTGACTCCAGTTTTCCACTGCCGTTGTGGGCTTGCAAGGTGAGTCTCCAGAAGGCGATTCCCTGGTGGACCATGACGTCTAACCGGCCTAGAGGGCAGGACATGTCGACATCGGGGGGGGAGGATGGCAGGAGCTCATCGAGGGGTTGGAGATAAGCTGGTGGAGCTTGAGTCTCTTCGGCGAGGAGTGAGGTCCCGCACAAGGCGAGCATAAGAAGGGTGAGTGTTTTCATGGTGTTCTCCTTAGTACCAATCGCGGCTGAAGCGTCGAAGATCATTGAGGTGGGTTTCAAGTGGAATTCGACCTACTTCGTAGGCCATCTGTGAGCGTTTTTCTTCGAGGCGTTGGACGGAGCTGTCCAGTGAATAAGTCCAACTACGCCAGTCTTGGTTCTGTGTATGAAGATCTTTCTTAAAATCTTCCAGACGGGTGAGGAGGAGGGCAGCGGTTCCCCTTCGGATGAGTGTGTTTTCTCCTTCAAGTAGTGGGAGTAGGGCTACGCAGGCTGAAGGTCCCCAAGGCTGGGCTAGCAGCTGAACCGAAGGCCGCTCCATTCCGTTGAGGATGCGCTGAACGTTAAATTTGGCGATGCTGTTGTCCATGGGAAGCGCGACCAGAAGGAAGATCAGGGAGCTCATGATGGCTGTTTGGGTCCTGAGAACCCACAGGCCATCTTTTTCTTTAAATTTGGCAAGGACGACAACGAGTAGACAGGCCAAGACGGCGAAGATCCCGACAAATCCGATGACCCTGAGAATAGTGAGGCCATTGAAGTCAACGTAGAGTTGGAGGCGGCGAAAGGAACCTAAGCCCATGAATAGGTTCTGGCCTATGTACAGCCATCCCAGAACTCTGATGCCCGAAGAGAGGGTGGAGAAACGAGAGGGTACGAGCAGGGCGAGAACGGCGGTGGCGGCTAGGACACTGAAGGTGAGCCATGCGACACCTTCATGGGCGTAAGTGACATACTTAACGCCTTCGGGTAGTTCTTGTCCAAACCAGAGCACGCCGAGATCTAGTAGATTGGGAGCTAGGGTGACGACATTGAGAATGAGTAGACACTTAAAAGCAAAGGTCTTCCGTGACATACCTTGGGGCCAGAGTTCGGCGAAGGATGACCCTGTGACGGTACATGCCCGTCTCCAGATATTCGCCCTCACCTTGGGAAGGAGGGCGACGACGGACATCCATACCATGAAGAGGATGAAAAGAAGGTGAGAGGGGACGGCTTCAAAGGTGTTCAAGAAATCTCTTTCCCACCCGGTGACGACGTTTTCGAGTTTGACCATCCACAGGTCGAGGATGGGATTGCCCATTCGGAAAATGGAGAGAAAAACGATTCCGAGAAAGATAGAAGCAAGCCATCCAAAGAGAGGCCACCTCATCGAAGCAAGGGATGACGTTAAATTTTTTAGGTTTCCTGAGGAAAGGACGATCCTTGGGAGGAGAAAGAGGTGGGCGGCCCGAGAAATGAGAGCTGAGGGAAAGGCCACGAGGGCCTCCGGAATTCTTAAGAGGTTCACCCGTCCGCCGCTGAGAGCCATGAACCAGAGAGGGACGCCCATGAGCATGGCTCCCCAGGAAAATTCCCAAGTGAGTCTGAGTGAAATTAGGGCAAGGGCAACGACAGGCCACCACCAGCCTTTCTGTCGCGAGCGAATGGAGGTTAGAGCAAGGAGAGATCCCATCAGCCAGATGGCCATACCTAGGCCTGGGGCCGCTTGGTACCATAGCAAATCAGCAGCGAGAGCAGAAAAAAGGGCGCCCAGCACCCACTTCTTACTCGTCAGTTTGGCCGGGGTAGGCACTTTTTCATGATTGCTCGAGCCAGAGTTGGCGGCGAGGGGAATGTGAACATCGAGGGCTGACATGAATTTCTCCAGTGAAGTTTCATCTGGATATGGCCTGCCATGACAGCTTGGGGACATGTTTTTTGGGATTATTTTTTTTATGTCCCCAAAACTGGATGAGTGACCATGTAGGGGTATGAGAGCAGAAAAAGTTCAATTGCGGTGGAATCTCACTTCCTACCATCGTCAGCATGGAACCAGCCGGGACTCAGGAGGAATATTTACTCCGCTTCGCCGAAGAAGAGTCGGCTTCGGCATGTTCTGTGCTTCAGGCCAGGGGTTGTCCTCTTCACGAGGCCGAGGACATTCTGGGGGGTCTGCTACTCGACTTTCTCCTCAAGATCAGAGCCGGCGGTCTGCCCTTGAACGAAAACCGGTACGAAGATCTGAAGCGTTATGCCTGGGCTTCGATTCGGAACCAAGGGCTAAATTTTCACAGAAAGCGTGCTCGAAGAGCCGAGCAGACCACCCTAGAAATGGATTGGGAAGATGTTCGCTCAGATGAAATCTGGCTGTTTTGGACACGTTTTCCCGATGCCGTTGAGGAGGCTGTTATGGAACTGAGCCCTAAACTTCGATCAGTGGCAGCTCTGGCCTTTGTTGACCGTGAAGACAAACAGCCCTCTCGTCGTGAGATGGCCATGCTCCTTGGTGTGACTGAGGACTCGATTCACAAGAATCTTTGCCGAGCGCGAACTCAGCTGAGGAAAAGACTTCAGCCGCAATATGATCAGTGGAAGGAAATCACCTCATCATGACTTCGCCCAACAATCTTCTTCATCGACTCTCCCAACGGATGCCTTCGGACGACAGGAAGCTGTGTCAGGAGCTTCAGGCCAGAGCGGTCGAAGTTCTGGCTGGAGAAAAAATATCGGAAGCTTTGCAGGAGCATCGCGAAAGTTGCCTTTCTTGTCTTTCTCACCTGAAGGGGGTGATGGATCAAGTGAAAGCGTCCCTCCCCGAGATTAGGGGAGTTCATCTGTGGAGAGTTGAGGAACTGGGGCATGCGGCAGGCTCTACTGAGTCGTGGCGAAGCATTCACGAATCCCAGATCACTGGAGCTGGTTTCAGTTCGGGATGGCATCTGGATGTCCAGATCGATAGTGAAGATCAGTATCGACTAACCTTGGTCTCAGACCTGACGCGTCGAGTTCGTATCACCCTCCTGACGAAAGAAGGAGAAGCTCTCGAGGTGCTAGAATTGAGCAAGATGCCCTCTTACCTTGCTCGATCGACGGCAGAGCTGAGCCACTGTTTTGTTCTTGAGGAACTGGACTGATGGTTTGGCGAATAGCTTTTCCTTACTCAAGGCCCGGTGAGGATTACCGAGGAGCATGGGTCGAACTCGCACCATCATCCCATCCGGGTTTTCGAGAGGTGATCTGCGAAGGAGAGCGGTTCAGAATTCCCAGAGAAGATGTTGGGCCTCGAATTCTTGACCGTCTTGAAGGGAAGGGCTGTGTCGGTTTGCTCCACCAATGGGGAGAAGGCCGAGAAATTCTAGACCGACGTGGTGGGACGGTGTGTGGTCAGGGGAGTTCCATGCAGTTGGCTCTGGTGCTCAGTGCGGTCTGCGGAAACGAGACGCCGCCCGCGGGACCCCTTGTGATGATTTCTGCTGCTGTGGATCACCCCTTTGGCTCACCACCTTTTTTGGGTGCGCGTGCTGTTCCCTATGCCGAAGCATCCCGGGTAGAGAGTGACCTATTGGATAAATACGAAACGGCCTTACAGGCCAAGGCTTCGGCTTTGGTTCTGCCAAAGAGAGATGCTCAGTTGCTTTCGAAAATCCTCGAAGAAAACAAAGGGGAGGCAATGCCGGTCCTGGGAGTTGGTGAGTTAAGTGAGCAAAGCTCCCGAACGGTTTTGGTCGGGTTGAATCCAGAGGAGGTGTCAGTTTTGGCTGGGAAACTGGGTGCGCCATCGTCCCGTTTCGCCGTAGCACAGGAACCAAAGGGCGTTAACAAAGCTGTGTTGATTTCCGGTCTATTGATCGCTATTCTTGTCAGTCTTTTTTTGTGGTGGAAAGCGGCTGAGGAACAGAGATTGGAGCATCAGCAACTTAAGCGGAGGAGGGAACTCATTGCCAATATTTTTTCAGCACCAGGGGAGATCCATCGACGACTTAGGGATGAATCACTGATTGAGTTTCTTGAAATTGAGAGGCAACGTAGAGAGGATGAGGTGGGCTCGCGAGGAGAGTCCATCGAGCGAGTGGATCTGAAGGAGGTGTACCTTGAAGGAGCTGACCTTCACCGGGTTGACCTTAGCGATATCAATTTTCTGAAAGCTGACTTGAGGGAGGTGAACTTGAATAGAAGTGTTCTCATGCGCAGCTACTTCAAGGGGGCGAATCTCAGTGGAGCTCACCTGTACCGGGCAGATTTACGTTTTGCAGTTCTTCCTTTGGCGAACCTCTCCAACGCTAACCTTCGCCAAGCCAACATGAGAGAGTGTGTCGGCCTGGAGAGTGCTAATCTCAAAGGTGCTCAGTACGATGATAACACCCGATGGCCAGAGAGCATGTCCCGTGATCTGCTGTTAAAGAAAGGCGCGGTTTACAAGGCATCGAGTGATCAGCCTGTTTTTGTCTGGCCAGGCAATAAATCTAGGGACTGGTAGGGCCTAAGAGTTTTTCATTTCAGTAGAGAATATCGATCAGCAAGGGCAGATGATCGGAGCCTATGGACTCCAAGACCTTAAATTGTTGAGTGAAGAGGCCGGAGCTGAGAAGACAATGATCGAGGGGGATTTTTGTCAGAGCTGAGGCGGGCCAGGTTGGGCAAATGCCAAAGCCTTTTCTGGCGTTGTAGAGTCCAGCATTGTTCTCAAGGGTCTGATAATATGGGGACCACATGGCCGTGTTGAGATCGCCGAGGAGGATTTTTGGAAAGGAGATCTGAGCGAGGTAATCCCCCATGTTTTCTAGAGAACCGTTTCTGCTGATGAAAGATCGTTTTGAAACAGGAGGGACGGGGTGAGTGATCAGTAGTTGTAGAGTTTGGTTTTCAGAAGGAGTTATCTGGGCAGAGATGCTGGGCACTTTATTTTTACTGAAGTATTGGATTTCGACATAATTAAGTTCAAATTTTGAGAAAAGGGATAAGCCGAAGTTGTCTTCGCGACTGATGAGTTCAGAGTAGGGGTAAAGGGGCTTGAGGGTTTCCAGTGACTTGGCCCAACGGTCGTTGATTTCGAGCAGGGCAACAAGGTCGGGCTCGTGTCGCTCAATTTGATTTAGGAGAAGCTGATGTCTAAGATTGGAGCCAAGGACGTTTGC
>Ga0233432_10000529_pt1 | contig 36858 bp, 21 predicted proteins | sample SI_122_August201_6_FD_179870 | JGI IMG/M metagenome (GOLD analysis project Ga0233432, IMG submission 179870) | Seawater microbial communities from Saanich Inlet, British Columbia, Canada - SI_122_August2016_10_MG | ecosystem: Environmental > Aquatic > Marine > Inlet | place: Canada: British... | reverse complement strand
GCTCTTCTCCTCTTTGCCCGGGCGTTCCAACGTGAGCTTGGTGTTGGAGTCGATCCGCATGTGGTTTTTGGGACTCAACCGGATCTCAATCTTGGAGGCATCTCCAGTGTTGATCTGGTCTTTAACCCTGAGGGTGTCTTCTGGTTTTACATCCAAAAGCTTGAAGCGGCGTTTGACTTTGACCTCACCTTCTACTTCAATGGCCGTGCCGAAATCTTCCTTGGCTGCGATCAACAGCCCCTCTCCTAGCAAGAGGAGCAGAACGAGAGTGGAGAGGTGGCGGATTACCATTTGGTCTTCACGGACAGAAGAAAGCTGGTGTTGTCATAGACAAATTGGGTGATGTCAGATTTCTGGTCAGCGTATTTGAGCTCAGATTTGATGATCCACTTTTCATTCTTGAGATAGGCTGACCCGTTCAAACCAACCTCCCACCTGACATCTTTCCGGGAGACACCTTGATAATCGGACTGGTCACGTCGGATATAGGCTAAAGAAGGGCCGACTTCGTATTGTCCTTTGCGTGAAGTGTGCTGCACACTGAGTCTGGAGTCGAGGTAGGCTTGGTCTTCACTGTTGGAGTAGGAGTCACGTAGCAGGATCATGCCCGTCGTTTTGTGATTTATTTCACCTTTTTTAAGAACTCCGATCGCTAAAAACAGCAATTGCGGAGTGATGGTGTCTCTGGTTCCGCCATTGGTGCCCTTGGCCAACGAGTTGGTGTAGTCACGGTACTCAAAGTCGATTCCCAGCACCGGAACGATGGCGTCATAGCCGTAGATCTTGGTTTTGGGTTTGAAAATGCTCAATTGACCCAAGGTGATGGTGCGGAAGCCCAGTTCCCGTCGTTGGGTGGCATCAAGAAAGTCATGACGGAGCTGGAATTTGCTGGTGGAAGTGATTCTTTTGTTTCCTTTGGCGTATTTCTTCTGAAAGCTCACCCCGAAGATGATGTTTTCCGACTGGCGGTTGGTGAACTTAGAATCCAGGTAGTCGATTTTTCCTAGACCGAAGTCGAATTTTAGGCCATTTATGCCTCTACCTTTTTTAAAACCTAGATTCAGACTCAGGGAAGCATCCAGGTGAGAGCCGGAATCCTGTGAGACGAGAGGGGTGCCATCAGGTGTCTGTGTGACGTTGGAGTCATTCTTGAAGCCTAGGGCGACCTCACCATTTTGGTTGAAGACGTTAACAAACTTAGGGCCTTCAACGGGTTGGGTGCTGGTGACGATTTTCACCGGCATGATCACCCTGTCTCCCAGAAGTGGAGCAATGAAAAACAGTAGGCAGATCAGGGGAAGCTGAGCTTTTGGCAAAAAACGTGGCCCCTAAAGAGCAGTGGGTCTTGATTATGTAGTGATAACTAGGCTTCAAATGTCATCGAATTGAGGCCTTGGTTACTTCTGGCGCCAAGAGAAAATGGTTTTCAGTCGAGCCCATACTGGAGGTGATGCCAGATTTGCCTCTGGATGGGATTTGTTGGCTCATCGTTGGTGGCACTTTTTTTTATCTTTCGGTGGTTTGAGTTTCTGCTCGTTTGGCCGAGAGTTATCGCAATAGCGATCCCTTCCTATTCACCTCCCACTGCAGGGACCCCAAATGGACTCCACCCATGATTTCTAGCAAGCGTCCCACAAAAAAGAAAAAGCCCCGTAACTCATTGAGTTACAGGGCTTTTATAAGGTGGCCAGAACCAGATTTGAACTGGTGACACATGGATTTTCAGTCCACTGCTCTACCAACTGAGCTATCCGGCCGGAGAGGGTATTATTAGGGTACGTTTTTCTTGGCAAGAGGTTGGCTTGCGCAAGGTTTAGCCACCCAATTATGCACTCATCTTTCAACTTTTTGAGATGAATCGACCATCATGGGACAGCCCAAGACCGTTGAGTTTCAAGCAGAAGTTAAACAGCTTCTTGATATCGTCATCCACTCTCTTTATTCAGAGAAGGAAATCTTTCTAAGGGAGCTGATCTCCAATTCATCGGACGCTCTTGATAAGCGTCGCTTTCTTGCGATCGAGGACAAGACTCTCGAAAACGCCGATGCGATGATCAAGCTGATCCCTAACACTGAAGCGCGCACCCTCACGATTCTGGACTCTGGAATCGGTATGACTGAGGAAGAGGTGGTCGAGAACATTGGAACCATCGCCCGTTCAGGAACGAAGGCTTTTATGAAGCAACTTCAAGAAAAGAAGGAAAACGATAATCCAGATATGATCGGACAGTTTGGAGTTGGTTTCTACTCAGCTTTCATCGTCGCAGACAGAGTGACCATGAAGACCCGTAAAGCGGGCACTCCAACAGCCGTTGTTTGGGAGTCCACCGGAGACGGAAGCTTCACTCTCAGTGAAGGTGAAATGGAGCGGGCCGGAACCGAAATCACTCTCCACCTTCGAGAGATGGACAAAGAAGCCGACGACGAGGACTATACCCAGGAGTGGGTGCTTCGCCGTTTGGTGAAAAAGTATAGCGACTTCATCACTTACCCCGTCCGTATGGACGTGGAAAAAGAAGTTGAGGTTGAAGGGCCAGAGAAAGAAGACGGCGAAGAAGGTGAAGAGGGCGCAGAAAAAGAAAAGGCCACAGTGACTCAGGAGGAAACCCTGAATTCTATGAAAGCCATCTGGATGCGCCCAAAGAGCGAGGTCACTGAGGACGAGTACAAAGAGTTCTACAAGCAACTCACTCACGACTTTCAAGACCCATATGAGACCATCACCTTTAATGCTGAAGGAACTCTTGAGTACAAGTCACTCCTCTACATCCCCACTCAACGTCCACATGACATCATGTACCGTGACGCGAAACGAGGACTGAACCTCTATGTGAAGCAGGTTTTTATCATGGAAAACTGTGAGAAAGTCTTGCCCGAGTACCTGCGATTTGTTAAAGGGTTGGTGGATTCTCCTGACTTCTCTCTTAATGTTTCAAGGGAGCTTCTGCAGCAGAATCGTCAGATTGTCGCCATCAAGAAGCGACTGACCAAGAAGATTCTCGATACACTCAAGAGCATCAAGAAAAAGGATAACGAACGTTATCTCAAATTCTGGGAGTCTTTCGGAGATATTCTTAAGGAAGGCCCAGCTACGGATCAGGAAAATGCCGATGCCGTCAAGGATCTCTTGCTTTTCAAAACCACGAAGGGTGATGGACTCAGGTCTTTGGAAGAGGTCGTTGAGGCGATGCCCGAAGAACAAAAAGAGATTTACTATATCACCGGTGAATCTGTTGCTGCGGTTGAGAACTCTCCTCTTCTTGAGGCCTTCAAAGAGAAGGGCTACGAAGTTCTTCTTCTCGTGGATCAGGTTGATGAATTCATGATGCAGGGCCTTCAAGAGTTTAAGGAAAAGCAGTTCAAGTCAGTCAACAAAGGTGACGTCGACCTGAACACCGAAGATGAAAAGAAGGAAGCAGAGAAAAAAGCCGAAGAAGACAAGAAAACTTACGGCAGTCTTCTTGAAGACCTTCAGAAGAAGTTGGACAATGACATCAAAGAAGTTCGACTCTCCAATCGTCTGAAGTCATCGGCGGTCTGTTTGGTCAGCGATGAGAGTGCCATGACACCTCAGATGGAAGCCATGTTTAAGCAAATGGGGCAGGAAGTCCCTGGGTCGAAGCGAATCATGGAACTGAACTCTGACCACTCTGTGGTTAAGCTTTTGCAAAAGATCCACGGTGAAAATAAGGAAGACGAGCGTGTTCAAAAGTTTGGCACTCTTCTCTTCAACCAAGCTCTTTTGGCTGAAGGTCTCCAAATCGAAAACCCAGTAGAGTTTGCTAAGGATGTCGCTGACCTGATGGTCGCAGCCCATCAGTAATTAAACAGACTCAACTTACAATTAGCCCGCCGAAAGAAATTTCGGTGGGCTTTTTTTATGGTTAGCAGGTCCAGAGGCTCTCCTTGTGTCAGTTGGGCACTCGAGCTCTGAACAATATCTTGCGATGGTTTCAGATTGGCTAACCTTTTCTGTTGTCATTGAGCATTCCGGCTCAAAGAACCTATTACTTAAGGCATAATTAATCTTGATTCGCCCCTATCACGAGGTCCCTGACATTACGACCTTAATGGCGGATCTGGAGAAGAGCGACCACAAGTTCGTCTTTATTCTCCAGATTGACGACTACGTGAACTTCAATATTCACGTCGATAATCGTTCGGCTCAGATTTTGCAAAAGGCCATTTATTTGAGGCTGGTGGATGTGAATAAAGATCGGTTTGATCTTTACACCAACGGTGGCAGCCGTTTCTTTTTTACTAGTAAAGAGGATCTTCCGAAAGAAGAGGTGATCAGATCCTTCTCTGTTTTTCAGAATTGTGCCTCCTACGAAGAGATCGATCTGGATGGAGAGAAACTCAGCGTCAGCACGACCGTGGGCTTTGCATACAACAGGCTCCAGCTTTTTGAGTCGGCAAGGATTGCCCTCGAACGAGCGAGGGACAGGGGAGTGCCCTATCATGAGTTTGTCGATGAAGATATGAATCGAGAGAATTATATCGATAATGCGAAGTGGAATTATAAGTTGATGAGAGGCTTCTGGTCGAAAAAGGTGATTCCCTGGTTTCAGCCGATCATGAATCTAGAGACTTCTCAGATAGAAAGGTTCGAAGCCCTCGCTCGTTACGTCGCCCCTAATGGAGACGTTTTCTCTGCGGCTGAGTTCTTGCCTAAAGTTAGAGATAGTCGCCTTGTTCATCAGCTTTCACGAGTGATTTTCAAAAGAACTCTTGAGAATTATGGCGACTCAGATTTTGGTTTTTCCATAAATGTTGGTGCCACAGATATTGAGAACGGTCTCACGGTGAATTCGATTTATGAGACCATCAAGAGTTTTAAGAACCCGAGTCACCTTGTTCTTGAACTCATCGAAACGGACTAGCTCTCGAGTTCGCCTAGGGTGGATAACTTTGTGGCGACGGTAAGAAAACTAGGGGCGAAGATCGCCATCGATGATTTTGGCAGTGGTTTTTCTAATTATGAACAGGTCTTGCGACTGGAGCCGGATTACTTGAAGATCGATGGAACTCTGATCAAGGAGATTGATCAAGACCAAAAATCTCTCATCTTGGTTGAGCATATTTCGGCCTTCTGTAAAAGAATGGGAATTCTGACTATCGCCGAACATGTTCATAATCATGAGATTTACGACATCGTTAAGGGGCTCGGAGTTGATCTGGCCCAAGGTTATCATATCTCACCACCAGTGGAGGATCCCGCAGCCTTCTATCGGGATTGGAATAAGAAATCTCTTTAAGTAGAGAACTTTTTTTCTTAGCTGAAGCCCGATGTTTTTTTAGGCATCAATCAAGGAGCTAGGTATAAGAGTGTTTTCTGAGGCGAAGGTCGTGCTTCGATTTGACCATCAGAGAATAAATCAGAACCGCAGAGAAGATTGCTTCGACAGTTTTTCTTATCCATGTCACTAGAAAAGTTGTGACTTTTTTGTGACAGTGGGCTTTGTGAGGCTTATAGCTTGTGAAGGCCGGTCAAACACCGGAAAATGAACTGCTTTTGGAGCCTTAGTCTCATGAGATTTCACATTGTCCTCATATTTCTTCTGTCGTCTGGGTTAGCCCACGGTCTAGAAGGTTGGGAAGAGATTGTTTTTCGAGATGGGAAAACCAAAGAAGGATCTCTGAAGATTCTCGTCGAAGAAGGAAGGAATTTCGATGGAGAAATCGTTATCAGAGTGAAGAATCAGTACGACGTACCTCTGACTTACCATGGGTATGGCGAGCGTTCCCCCCAAGTTTTCTTCAAAAGGAAGGTTGGAGAGGAATGGAAGCCCAAAGGTTGGCACTGGTGTGGAACAGGAATGGAGGCTTTTACCTTGCTGCCGGGTAAAAATGTAGAATTCAAGTTTTCTCCATCCAGAAAAGGAGAGGAGAGTTTATTTTACACCATTTTCAGGAAGTCAGGAGGAGAGAAGGAAGGCTACTTGACGCTGCTCAATCCCTCGGCCAAAAAGAATGGCTGACTTCAGTTAGAGTGGCGTTTCAACCACGTTTCCTTTTCTGTCTTCTTGATGTGGAAGGAGTTGTCGTCGGCAGGGAATTTACCTGACCTGACGGCTTGGGTGTAGGCTCGGCAGGCATCAGTTCTGTTCTCAAGTAGGTTGCCAAAAGAAGCTAGAAACTTGAAGTTAACTTGATGGTCGCCCCACATGTCGGTCGTGACTAGAACCTGACCATCGCAGTCGGGACCAGAGCCAATACCGATAACGGGTATATCGAGTTCGTTGCTGATGACTTTAGCGACCTCGCGAGGGACCATCTCAATGACGAGCATGCAGGCTCCTGCATTTTGAACTTGAAGGGATGCTGCGAGAAGTTCTTCAGCCTGTTCAAGGTCTTTGCCAACCACTTTAGAGCCTTCTGCTGATGCTGTTTGTGGTGTGTAGCCAAGGTGTGACACGACAGGGATTCCATTCTGGGAGAGATTTCGAATGACCTCGTTCAGAGGCCCTTCCAGTTTTACTGCATCACAGCCAATGCTGTGAACCTTTTGGGCGGACGCAAGGGCTTGGTCCGGACTGTTGTAGGTGTCGAATGGAAGGTCGACAATGACTGGGCATCGTGTTCTTTTTCTCATGACCGCTCTGGCGTGATGGATCATGTCGTCGAGGGAGACTTCGTTTTCGCTGTCGTATCCCAGAACCGCACGACCAAGGGAGTCGCCGACAAGAATTAGGTCGCCACCACCTTCTTCGATGGCGTGGGCCATGATGGCATCGTAAGCCGTTAACATCACCCAAGGCGTGCCTGAGGGCAGTCGTTTAGAAAATGGGAGGGCCTGGTTCACTTGGAGATAGCTGAGGCCCTCAAGTCCTCAATGGCTTCCACGGATTTTGGTGCCGGAGTAAGGTTTTCACAACCGTTGGGAGTGATGTGTAGGTCGTCTTCAATGCGGATGCCCCCAAAGTCCAGGTAGCTCCTGGCGAGTTTCCAGTCGACCATGTCGCCGAATTCTTTTTCTTTTTCGGGGTCGTTAAGAAGGGCTGCGATAAAATAGATTCCGGGCTCGTTGGTGATGACCATGCCTTCCTCTAACTTTTGTTCTGACCTTGTGAGAGGTTTATCTACTCCCGGTCGTTTTTGGGGAGGGGCGACATCGTGGACATCGAGGCCGAGCATGTGAGAACATCCGTGGGGATAGAAAAGGGAGATGCACTTCTTCTCGATCAAAGTTTTTAGGTCGCCTTTTAGAAGCCCAATGGAAAGGAGACTTTCGGTAAGGGTTTCGATGGCTTGGGTTTGTAGTTCACTCATCCAAGTTCCGGGCTTTGATTTCTTTTCTATGGCTGCTTGAGTCTTTAACACGGCCTCGTAGAGCTCTTTCTGACGTGGAGTGAACTTAGAGGAGACGGGCCAGGTGCGGGTGACATCACCTGCGTAACCCTCGACCTCTCCACCGGCATCGAGAAGGAAAAGGTCGCCCTCGATGAGAGGTGCGTTCCATCGTGTATAGTGGAGGATAGCCCCGTTGGTCTGTGCTGCAGAGATGGTCGGGAAGCTGTGTTCACGGATGCCCTGCTCTTGTAAGGATCGAGTGAAGGCATCGCGAATCTGCCATTCTTCCATGCCAGGTTTTGCGTAGCTCATGATTTTGCGATGGGTTTCTCCGGTGGCTTCAGAAGCGAGTCGCAAGAGATCGATCTCTTCTGAGCTTTTGATGACCCTTTGGGAGGCAAGGCGTCGGTCGGCCTTCCATGGGATACGAGGGGTCATGGGGCAGAGTCGTGTTGCCAGCCCAGATAGGGAGGAAGAGATGTGAAGCTTTGAGGCGTTGCCTCCCAAGGCCTTCAGGGCGTCGTTGAAGTCTTCGGTCCATTGGATGTCATCGAACCCAAACTGGGTTTTGGCTTCTTCGATGGTGATGGCTCCACCCAGCCAGACTTGGTGATTTTGGTCGATCTTTGGGATAAAGAGGGTGTCTCGCTTTGCTGTGAGCAGGAGCTTCGCTCCCTCAAGGCTGCAGCCTGTTAGATACAGGAAGTCGGAATGCTGACGGAAAGGGTATTCGACATCACCGTTGCGACTGATGGGCCCTCGACCTTGAAGGGCGATGACATCAGCCCCCAAGTCTGCCTGAACTTTCAGGCGGGCCTTGCGGCTGGCTCCAATGGCCAGAGTTCGATGGCCAGACATTAAAAGGAGTCGGTTAGTCGGGCGACCAGTTCGTAATTGTTGGCTACGGTGGAGAGGGCAGCGTCTTCGCGAAAACATTGCTTGTCCAGCTGTCGCTTGGGGTCGGCTCCTGGCCAGATTCTCCAGCTGTCGTTGTCGATGACATCGGCGAGCACGATTTTCCCGTCGCGTTTTCTGCGGCCAACTTCAATTTTCATGTCGACCAGAGCGACGGGTGACCCCTCGACCTGAATGCCAGCCCAGGCTTTTTCGAGAGTTTCAAAAGTAGGGATCATGATGCCTTCGACGAGTTCTCTGAGTTCTTCTTCGGACATCATGGCATCGATGGAAAGGAGGGTTGTCTCATCGAGGATAGGGGCCTTGGGGTTGTGGAGTTTCCAAGTTCCTTCTCCAGTTTCAAGGTAGGGGTCCGTAAAAACGCCACTTTTCCAGACGCCGTCTTTGAGGTAGGCATCACGGGCTTGGCCTTCTTCCATCTGGGATGAAGACTCGACAAGGGGTGGGACGACGACAGCGTGTTTGTGAAAGAGTTCAGCCTGAATAGAGTCGAAGCGGTGGGGAGCTTCTTTGGTGCTGACTAGATCTGGGTGCCGTTTGAGGTAGGAGCCCCACGCAAAACGACGGGTCACTAGCTCCAGAGGAAGCATGTCGCAGGATTCGCAGATGAAGCTGTTTTCGCTTTCTTTTCTCAAGTAGGCGCTGGGAATACCCGCCTTTGAGAGTAGATTGAAGGCGTTGGTGGTTTGGGTTGTTTTGTGGATGGAGATGCCGGAAATGGTCTCCTTTTTTGCGGCGTCGCCTCCTGTGAGATCGTCTTTGGTTTCGATCAGGACCTCATTGGGATTGTCGGTGCTGACGATGCGTTTAGTCTTGCCTTCAGTGATGATCATTTCGCCTCCTCGATCCCGTGAAGATACCGGGTGGGAGGAGTGGACAAGGTAGGGGATGGAGGCAAACTCGAGAGATGGATGGTATCCGAATCAACCGATATCTGGCCGATGCCGGGTTGGGGTCTCGCCGAGGAGTCGAGGAACTCATTCGATCCGGTAAAGTTAAGATCGATGGCGAGGTTTTGAGCGACCTTGCATTCCGAGTCGATGGAGACGTGCACCGGGTTGAGGTGGCAGGAAAGCTGATTTCTTCGGAATCGAAGAAGACCGGTTCGGAAGCTCAGGTCTGGATTTATCACAAGCCAAGGGGGCCGCTCTGCACGAGAACCGACCCGATGGGAAGGTCGACGATTTGGGAAGACATGTCCCATCTTCCTCCTCCTTATCAAGCTGTTGGGAGGTTGGACGGTGACAGTCGTGGCCTTTTGCTGATCTCCCGAAGGGGGGATCTCACGGAACGACTGATGCACCCGAGATACGAGGTGGAAAAAATCTACCGGGTTGAAGCCAAAGGGCGTTGGAGTGAGAGCAAGGTCAGCAAGTTGGAAGCGGGGGTTGAGATGGAAGAAGGGGGCGAGGGGAAAGCTGAAGTTCTTGAGCAGCGCCCAATGAAAGGAGGAGTGGAGTTGCTGCTGCGCCTGAGAAGAGGCAAGAAAAGGGAAATTCGATACAGTCTGAAGGCCCTAGAGATGGAGGTGACAGACCTTCTTCGTGAGAAGCTGCTCTTTCTAGAGTTAGGAGATCTGCCAGAAAAGGGGAGCCGTCCCTTGAGTGAGGGTGAAATGAGTCAATTGCTGGAAAAAGTAGAGCTATCACCCCTTTAAGGGAAACCGGCCTTCCCATAATCCGATTTCAGTTCAACACCTAGAGTTCCATGGAAAAAATTCCCGCCCTAGAAGACTTTCTTGCTGGCCAGAAGCTTTTGGTCATCTCTCCACATGCCGACGATGAAACTGCCGGTGCCGGCGGACTCATGCGCCGTGTAAAAGACGCTGGGGGTGAGGTTTACGTGATGGTTCTCACGGTGGGCGACCTGAAGCACTACGACGAAAAGGGAGGGCAGACTTTGGCCTCGCAAAGAAGTGAAGAGTTGGGAAATGCGATGAATACCCTTGGTGTGGATGATTGGGAGATCACTTATGACGATAGCGACCTGCACCTAAGGCTCGACGACATTCCTCGTCGGGACCTGGTGTCCCGCATCGAAAGAGATTCAAAGTTGGCGATCGATCGAATTAAACCAACGATTCTTGCTCTCCCGGCTCCTTCATTCAATCAAGACCATGAAGTTCTTTACAAGGCCGGAATTACGGCTGCGAGGCCTCACTTGGCCACGATGAAACCTTTCCAGCGAACGGTTCTAACGATGGATGCTCCTCAGTTGGCTTGGGGAACTTACAACTTTCGCCCTAACTTTTACGTGAACATCACGGACTGCCTGGATACCAAATTGGCGGCCTACCGTTGCCATGCGTCACAGCTTCGCCCTGACCCTCATCAGGGAGGGGTTGAGGCTCTTCGGATTCTGGCTGAGTTCAGAGGGCGGGAGATCTCGGTACAGGCGGCCGAGGCCTATGAGTGCATGCGCTTCGTCATCTGAGCCAGCGAGTATTCTTTCTTTGCGCAGGGGAGGCCTCGGGAGACCTTCACGGAGCTAACCTGATGAAGTCCATGCGGGCTCAGGATGCCAACGTCCATTTTGTTGGAGTTGGTGGCCCCAAGATGAGAGCAGAGGGGATGGAATGCCTGCGGGAGGCTGAGACTCTTAGCGTGGTGGGTCTAATTGAAGTTTTAAAAAACTTCAGTTTTTTTAAGAAAGCCCTTCAAGATTTATCTGAAGAGGTGCTTAAAAGGCAGGTTGAGGCCTTTATCCCCATCGATTTTCCTGACTTCAATTTGCGCTTGTGTGAGAAGGTCAAAAAGCATGGGGTGAAAGTCGTTTACTATGTGTGCCCACAGGTTTGGGCTTGGCGTCGATCAAGGGTTCACCAGATTGCTAGAGTGGTGGATGTTCTGCTCACGATCTTTCCCTTTGAGGCCAAATATTTCAAAGACAAGGACCTCCGTGTCGAGTTCATTGGGCATCCGCTCTGTGATGAAATTGAGCGCGGAAATAGACCCGGTGATCCAGAGAGGGGAAGAGGTGTTCTTGGGCTGATGCCGGGTTCTCGCCATTCAGAGATCGACAACCATCTACCCTTGCTGACTCCTTTCATTAAGGAGTTCTTGACTCGATATCCTGAGGCCGAAATCCACATACCTTGTGCACAAACGTTAAGCGAAGCTGACCTATGGAATCACATGCCAGAACTCAAGGGACTGAAGGGCCTGATTGTCTACGCACCTGGGAAAAGTGAAGAGGTGTTGGAGTCGTGTGATGCTGCTTTGATCGCGTCGGGAACCTCAACTTTGCAGGGAGTGTTGAGCAATCGCCCCCTTTCCCTGTTTTATCGATTAAATCCGATTACGTATTGGATTGGCACCAAGGTCATTGACCTTCCTTACGTTGGACTCGCGAATTTGGTTGCAGGACGAAAGGTTCATCGTGAGTATCTTCAGGGCGAGATGACCGTGGAGAATCTCTTGGGTGAAGCTGAAGCGTTGATGTGGGACGAAGGCGAAAGGAAAAGAATGTTAGATGATTTCGCTGAGATTCACGAAAAGCTAGGTGGCCCTGGGGCCAGCGACCGTGCAGCGAAGGTTGTGTTGGAGGCCTAGGCTCTGAAGTTCGTGCTCCTCTTATTGTTGGGCTATTCCAGTGCCCTTGTTGCCGAGGGGTGGCTGTTGGTGAATGAAGCTGTTCCAGCAGGGAACACCTTAGCTAAGGGGTATCAGGAGATTTACCCCGATGAGAAAATGAGGGTGATTCGGCTTGATCTTAACCCTATGGAGACGATCAAGGAGGGGGAGCTACTGAAGGTCGTTGATCAACTCAAGAAGGAAAAAGGCGATGGAGACTGGCCGGAATGGAGTTTGAGTTTTTATGGCATGCCTCTGAAGGTTGAGACTTCTTTTGGGAAGGTGGGTTTCGAGGCTTGGTTTGCTGCTTTTCCTGCCCCAAACCATCAACTCGGGAAGTTGGTTTTTAATCCAGATTTTTACCGAGAAGGGCCTCGTTGGGAGCCGATTCGTGCCTGTCGCTTGGATGGCCCCGCTCTTCGTCACGCACAAGCAATGTTGATCGACTGGAGTCGAGCGGCCCAATGGGGCGCATTTCGTCGCTGTTTTCCCATGGATGACCAAGGCGTTACGGCCAGCCTGCTCCGTTCGGCTGGGCATCTTGTTCAATCCAGGGAGGAGGCCTTTCTTGTGAGGGAAGCGGAAGTGCAGTTTTGGGAGTGTCGAGACGATGAGCTGTTGAAGCTGAAGGATGTCGTCGGAGAAAACCGGCTTCCTCCTGGTGCGATGATATTTCGTTATCACAACACCACGAAAGGGGAGGGGCCGTTCCGGTCAACGAATGACAGTTCGGCAACGGTAGCATCAAAGTGGGGAGCCTCTTTTTATGTGGGGGCGATGGGCCCGATGAAAGTGGAGGCGGACCTCTGCGATGCCCAGCTTTTTCTGACCCGTTACCTTAGAGGAGAGAGCTTTGCTAGGGCGATTTACGCAGCGACTCCCAACCTAGGGGGTAGCCTGTTGATTCTGGGGGATCCTTTGGCTAGACCTTACCATCCAGATAAAGAAAAGTCTTATGAAGCATCTTTTCTTGGTTCCCATGAATATGGGGAAGATCCAGTCATGCTGAATATGATGGCCGAGGCAAAAGACTGGTGGTTGGCAAGAGATTACCTCAAACTGTGGGAAAAGGCTCGTTTTGAGATGGTTCTGGCGACCCTAAGGGTGGCGATTCAGCAGAGAGAGAGCTCGATTTTCTACGAGCTTTTGATGCGATGTCGTTTTCAGTTTGGTGGCAAAGACGAGGCAGAAAAAGTTTGGAAGACTTGGCCTGAAGAGCGAAAGGCAGACTGGGAGAGCGTCTTTCGAAAGATGCTCATTTCTGAGGGTTAGTCCGTTTAAGCCTTAAGACTCTCGGTAAGGTGCGACCTTACTGAAACGGAGACATTCTTGAGCCAACGACTTCTGGTCACGTCGGCCCTTCCTTATGCCAATGGTGACATCCACCTTGGTCACTTAGTGGAGTATCTGCAGACAGACTTTTGGGTGCGTTTCCAGAAGATGAGAGGGGAACGGTGTATTTACATTTGCGCTGATGATACTCATGGGACTCCGGTCATGATTCGCGCCCGGAAAGAAGGCATTGATCCTGAGGAATTGATCGCTCGAAGTCGAGAGGCTCACCTGAAGGACTTTGAAGATTTTCAAATTGAATTTGACCGTTATGGGTCAACTCACTCCGAGAAAAATCGCGAGCTTTGTGGAGAGATTTTTCACAAGATGGAAGATCGTGGTCATGTTCACGAAAAGGTGATTTCTCAGGCTTACTGTGAGAAGTGTACGATGTTCCTTCCTGATCGCTTTGTGAAGGGCACATGCCCTAAGTGTTCAGCCACCGATCAGTATGGAGACTCTTGTGATGCCTGTGGAGCAACATACAGCCCCGTTGAAATGAAGGACGCCACTTGTGTGGAATGTGGGGAGCAGCCGGTAAAAAAAGATTCCAAGCATGTGTTTTTTAAACTGAATGACTTTAAATCATTTCTTGAGGAGTGGTTGCCTGAGCATACGCCAAAGGAAGTGGCGAACAAGGTAAAGGAGTGGTTTGGCGAAGACTTGAGAGACTGGGATATCTCGAGAGAAGCCCCATACTTTGGTTTCTCTATACCCGGTCACGAGGGGCAGTATTTTTATGTTTGGGTAGACGCCCCCATGGGGTATCTCTCGACAACCAAGGCTTGGTGTGAGGAGCACGGGGAGGCGTTCGACGATTGGAGTCGATCCGCAGATACCCGAATGGTTCACTTTATCGGAAAGGATATTGTTTACTTTCATACGCTTTTTTGGCCTGCGATGCTCAAGTGTGCTGGCCTCAATACGCCAGACCAGGTCTATGTTCATGGATTCTTGACGGTCAATGGTGAGAAGATGAGCAAGTCAAAAGGGACTTTTATCAAGGCTAGGACCTTCCTCGACCATGTCGACCCAACTTATCTGAGATACTACTATGCTAGCAAGCTAAATTCTAACCTCTCAGATGTGGACTTGAGTATGGAAGATCTGGTTCAGAGGGTGAATTCTGAGCTGATCAACAAGATCACGAACCTCGCATCGAGAGGGGCCCAAATGTTAGGTAAGAAACTTGATGGGAAGCTTGGATCACTGGAAGGATCCAATCTCGAACTGGTCAAATCCGCTATGGAAAAGGGGAAGTTGGTTTCCGAGCACTATGAGAATCGCGATTTTAACAGGGCGATTCAGGAAATTCGCTCTATTTCAGAAGAGGGAAACCGGCTTTTTGAAGAAGAGAAGCCTTGGGTGAAAATAAAAGATGACTCTGAAGGAGCTCGGCCAGTTTTGACAACGGTCTTGCATCTGTTTAGAATTTGTGCAATTTATCTCAAACCTGTTTTGCCTGAGTACGCGGCAAGGGTTGAAAGGCTTTTCAATGAACCGCCTTATTCTTGGGCTGATTCAGAGAAATTGCTTGAAGGACACGAACTAGCTTCTTTTGAGCATCTCCTGGGTCGACTCGAAATGGATAGCCTCCAAAAGGTGGTGGATGCTAGTGTTGAAGAGGAGGTGCCTGCTGGAGGCGAGGATGGGCCGGTAGACTATGAGCCCCTTGCGGAAGAGATTTCTTTTGATGAGCTTGCCAAGAGTGATCTTAGAGTCGGAAAGATCATTTCGGCTGAGGATATTCCAAAAGCGGGCAAGTTGCTCAGGCTGAAGGTGGATTTGGGTTTTGAGACCAGAGAAATCCTTGCTGGGATTAAGGCCGCGTACCGGCCCGAGGATCTGGTGGGAAGATTGACCTTGGTCGTCGCAAATCTCAAGCCTAGGAAAATGAAATTTGGCGTTTCGGAGGGCATGGTTATGGCCGCCGGGCCGGGGGGAGAAGAGATCTTTCTCTTTTCACCGGATGAGGGAGCTAAGCCTGGGCAAAGGGCGCTGTGAGCCATCAGTATCTATTTTTAAAAACTATTCGATATTGAAAAGTGAAGCAAAGCTGAATACAATAAGACTTGAAAGGGAAATTTGCGCTGTGAAAAGGAGTTTTAGGATGTTTGAGCCTTCTTTTTTGAAGGACCGAACCGCTGTGTCCGGTATACGATGGAGTCTGGGGGATTGAAGGAAAACTTGTTAGAGGATGGCATTGAGAGCATGGCTCTGCGCTACCTTAGACTCTTCGTTTTCACCATCATCGTTGCAGTCTTGGGGCAGGCTAGCCTTTACTCAACAACGAATCATGTCATCTATTATGATGAGGCCTACGAAGATGAGGCGATTCGTCTTCAAGCGATCTGCCAAGATACTTTTGGGCTGAGCACGAGCATCATTGAGATTAATTCTGCAATTGCTGGTATTGGTGATGTGAAGTGGCCACTTCCTCTCGGGACTAGTGAAACGAATCGGGCAAGATTTTTTGGGTGGTTGCGAGGCGATATCGTCAAGCTGGATACTGGTGAAGTTGTTGTGGGTGATACGAGGACCAAGGTTCTAGAGCCTTTTAATTTGAGGATTGCAATTGGGTCCTCCGGAACGACAGAATACATCACACTCCTTGGTAATTCCACTGAAATCCCTCCTAGTGCAACTTATGGTTTTGGAGACACGGATTACTTTTATTCCATTGTCGACAATGCTGCCGTGTTGGATGTTGATCAAGCTTTTGAAGGCTTCAGTGCTGCCTCTGAGTCCCAACCGACAGATTACGTTCCCGTAGGGGCGGTAAGTCGTATCCCATCTTTAGTTAAAGACGCTAGCGAGATCAACAGTTGGACCGTTGATACCAGTCGACCTTCCAACACCATTTTGACGCTCGACGTGCCAGTCGGAACCATATTGGCTGTAGATGAGTTGGTTGGTGAAAGAATTCTCATCAGCATGGCTTTTCTTGATGAAGCGGCAAAAGTTGATGCCTCTGGATCTTTTTATCCAACGATAACAGGACACACGAGAGTCCTTCCCAACAATACTATCAAGGTCGTGATTAGCACTCTTTCGACGACGCCAACTTTGAATTCTTCTGACCTTTTTCCTCATTTTGTTGAGTATAGAAATTCTGGATTTAGCCCCGGAGATGACCCTACGGCGTCGAGTGTGGGGTCTTTTGCCTACCTCGACCCTCTTTTTGGATCCGTCACAGAAGTATTTGACCCCGAATTTGTGGGAAATCGCACCTTTGTTGTTGGAAGCGGAAACAGTGAACTGTTACTCAAAAATAGGGACAGGGAGCCGTCCGTTGAATTTTATGACTCAGTGAACAGCAAAGTTCATTTTAATGCACAAACTCCTGACGTGCCCATCGACGACTATTTCCTGGAAGACCTTTCGGTATTGGGAGCTGGAATCAACTCAGGTGATCGTTCAATTCTGCTTAGGATGGAGAGCGGCAGTCTCGAAGGGTACCTTTATCCAGTTGTTGCTTATGAACTGAGTGAACTGGGACGACATGTTTTCACGATAGACGGTATAATAGGAGACGGTTTTCCGACCAAGGCTGAAATGGAATCTGCCAGCTTCTCGGCTTACGACATGACTGAGACGAGAGACGAGATTCTTGCTACGTTTCAAGCTAACAATCCAGTGTTTCCTTTCCCGGGCGAGGTGTCTTACGTTTCTCCAGCAAACCTTTGGGATCCCGGCACGAAAGAATCCAGGGTTTCAGGGTCAGCTTCAACCGTGGATCTTAGGGAAAGTGTGAGTGACTACGTCGATAAGGTTGAAGCTTGGGTTAAGTACGTGTGGGAAGATAACGAAGGGAAATCAGATTATTTTCACAACGCAATGGTCATGGCCCAAAGTACGGCTAACCGTTGGGATTATCCCAATGAGCAGACGGCGATTAGTATTTTGAACAGTCGAGATGCCTCGAATTCGACGAACCCGAGTATCTTCAATGGTTTTCGAATGCAGAAGGTTTTTCAGAGTAACGACGGGACAACCTTTCCTGCTGACCCATTTCAGGACCGTTTAAGATCTGTAGGAGCTGGTGGGCTAGGTAATCAAGACGTCCTGGATGCCATGCATGGCAAAGGAATCGTTTTCGCGACGGGATCTTTTCAAGATACATTTGGAGATACCAGTCTCTACACACCGACGTTTTATCCTGATAATAACTCGGGAAAACCTGATCTCCCCCTATTCGTCAATGCCGGAGCTCCAGCCTATACGCCGTTTTACGGAACCTTCAACTACTACGGAATTTCCGGCAACGTTTCTGACACACTATTCGCTCTCTTAGAAGAAGAGGGGGAGTTGACCGGATATAATGAAATCTGGGGTAGTTCGGTTTCATCTCCTCATGTGTCACATTACGTCATGGATGGCGAGAATACTGATGGAGAAGATTTTAGAGGTTTCATCGCTCAGATTGGCAGTTGGGGTCGTGGAAGTAGTTCCGCCGGCTTCTTGGACAAAGGTTACATGAGTCCCTATGGCATAGGGGAGGTCGCGCTTCGTCCATCTTTTGAACTTGGGCGAGAAGTTATTAGAGAATTTAACTCTGCTGACCAGCCTAGATTGGGATCGCTTTGGCGCGAAAGTATTTTTGGGTATCTGACAAATAAGGCTCTGCGAGAAGGTGCCACGGCAGATCGTGAGTCTCTGAGCGCGATTGCAGCAAGCAGTCTGAATGAGCTCATGTCGTGGGGCTGTTTGGGGATGTCTGCGCTCAGTCTTCCTCCTCACCTTCAGTTTCAGCCAACGAATACGAGCCCCCCTCTTGCTGATGAAGTGCCTCAGCCACTGATCGCTATCGAATCCTCTGGCCTAAGAGAAGAGTTCCCTTATGACCGTTTTGAAACTCCTCTTGTGGAGGTTCCTAATGAAGCTAACAGAAATGGGAATATCAATGTAAGAGTGAGGATCACAAACATGGATAGTGAGGTGAATGACTCAGGTCAAACCACGTCCTTGGGATTCAGAGATTATGATCCTGACACCCGTTTCAGAGCCACATTGATCGTGCTTCCTTTGGATCAACCCTATCAAGACTCCACTCAGTATTCCAAGAGAATCTCCGAGATGGATTTTGATGGATTGGGCACTCCGGACGCTGAAGATGTTTTTGAAGTGCAGATCGATGACGATGGGCTAGGTTATTTTGACTTTGACTTTTATGAACACTGGGAGTCGAATGGAGACTCGGTGACTAAGCGAGGCCCAGGTATGTTCATGGTTAAGGTTGAGGCTGAGGAGAAAGCCCGACCGAATGGCGATATCTACGACAGCCAAAAAGAAGCATCCTTTACCAAAGAGAACCGGTTCTTTTTCAAAGTCGTTAACGAGTTCAGTGCTTTGGAAGTCGACAGCAGTGGACAGTATGTACGGCAACCGGAAACACCATTCCTTCTCGTGAATAACACAGATCACGACCCATATATGCAGGGAGCGTCAGCAGGTCTATCCGTTGGCACATCAGGTGACTACTACCGATATGCGCCTAGTGTTGCAATTCGATTTTACGAGGACGCTTTAGACAATTATCAATACTCCAAAGGGTCACTGCAAAAGGATTCTGTGGGGCCTACTGGACTGGCCAAACTATATGCCACAGAGGATTCGATGCAATGGGAAAATCGAGTCTTTCCTGGTGACCGAATTAGAGTTCTAGAGGATGATTCAGTTAGTTACGGCCCGTGGTTCAGGATCACTAATGTGGCTAGTGACAGCGGAGGAGCTTACATCGAAGTTAAAGATCGAGATAACTTCTTTCTTCTGGGTGATTTCGCCGGGTCTCGATATGTTGCTCAGAGAGCTTATACCTTTGGCCATGCTGAACTGACGTATCAGTGGGCGGACGTTGCTACGGAGCCTCAGATTTCGAGCTCAGTTAAACTTGTCATTCCTGATTTGGAGGATCAAGGATTCTCCTCGGTCGTCGAAGTGGGTGATTTTTTCAAACTCCTCGATGGACGTTCCTTTGTGAAAATACAGTCCATCGGTTCTGGGTCTGTTAACGCTGATGGGGACACCGAATATACAATTATTCTGGAAGATGATTACCCTTTCGAAACTCTTTATCATTACCACAGCCAGAACGACACTTGGGGAGGAGGGAACTTTCTTGAGGTTGGCGGAGGAACCATTAGGGGGTCCTATGCGATCTATCCTCCTGATGAAAACGTGTTTGATGCTGAAGAACCCAGTTATCTGTACAAGACTTGGAATGTTCATAACTTCGTAACCAATAATTTTATTGGTCAGGGGGTTCATGGTGATGTATCGACAGGGGTTTTGGATGCTTATTCAGAACCGATTGATGGTGTGCTTCATAGTGCTGTTATCTGGGCAAACGACATGGGTTACGGTGAGCCCATTGGGAACTATAAGAGTTCGGATCGAGATCTAGATGGTTCAATTGATACGGATTATTATCCAGGTGGACCTCTATTATACTTTTCTGACCGAGACCTGATTATTCTGAGTGGTTTTATGGGTCAGGGTGGACGTGTCATGACGGGTGGATCCTACGTTGAGCCTAACGACGATGCATTCTACACCTCAGTTCTGGGCATCGCGACTGCTGACCGAAAACAATACGGCATCATGGTAAAAGAGGATAATGACCCGATTGCCAACGTCTTTGAGAATGAGGTGGCCATCGGTCTTGGCAGATCTGAAAATACAGGATCAGACTTCACGATTGAAGATGAAATTCTCAACACCCATGAGACCGGACAGTTTTTTGAGCTCACCGTTGGGAAATCTCAGCCCGTCTTTAACGGAACTGGAGCTTTTGTTGGTTCTGGACCGACAATGGTTCGAATGAGTGGGGGGCCTAATAGTCGTCCCTATGCGACGGTTTTTATGGGCTTTGATTTTTCAAATGTCAGCTATTCCGGAGTTCTAAGTGAATTCGCTGATCTGTCTGATGGGAGTGTCTACGAAGGTCGGAATCTACTGATGAAGAAATCTCTAGACTGGCTGAGGGATCCGACTCGAACGGCCGATGATCAGCAAGTCAGACTGACTTACTTTGCTCTAAATCAAGATGGAACGAAGACAAGCATTCTGATGGATTTGGGAGAAAATAGCTTCATCAACGATGCCCTCCATGTTCGTGAGCAGAGCAGTGAGCAGTTGACCGGGGTTGGTCCGAATCAAGAGCTATCGTTCAGTGTTAGCGGAGGTGAGATTTACGAGAATGCGGGTGGATATCAGTGGAACATCATTGGGCAAGCTGGCTCAGGTGCTACGCCAGCCACTTGGGATGTAGACCCTTCAGAGCAGAATAATGAAGACAACCACAAGATCATTTTTACGACAGGTAGTGCTTCTGACGCAGAGTATCGATTGCAATTGGTGAGCCCAGATGGAGGGGTTTACTCTATCGTTATTCAGACGGCTCGACAGCCACTTCTTTTTTCAGTGGCCAATGACGGAGAGTTAGTCGTTAATGACAGCACCATGTGGTCTGATGGACGATCGGTCAACTTTGTGGCTTCTGGAGGAGATGGTCTCGGTAGTTATATCTTCAGCATCAGCCCTGGAGACCCCTCGTATACAGGCGTATCTCTTCTGGATGGAACCGGTGGAACAACCTACACGATGCCATCACTAGAGCCTGAGTCAGAAATACAGGTGCCAGTCATCGCTAGGTCTGGTTCGTCGACTGAAACTGCGACTCTGACGATTCTACCTCCTCTCAGTTTTACAAATACAGACACCCCAACGCATGTGATTGGTGGAGATCCTGCGAGCCTGACAGCGACGGGAGGTACTGGTTTGAGTAGTGGTTATGCATTTTCATCTACTGATACTGGGGTTGTTCTTGTCCCGACATCTGACGGAATCGGCGTTGCAGTTTCTCTTGATTCTGCGACCGCCACGGCGAGTGAAAACCCCGCTAGCCCTTCCACCGTAACAATATCGGCTGAAGATAATACGTTCCCTGGAGCGGCTGCCGTTTCTACAACGGTTGAGGTATATGCTCCGCCGAGGGCGCTCTATCAGGATGCAGGAGGAACCTTCTCTACTTTGGAAGATCAAGCTGAGATCACGGTCGATTCAAGCGGCGTGATTCCTCTTTCTCTCGTTGGTGGAAGTGGGAATTTTGTTGTGAGGGTTGCAGGAAGCACTTATGCTTCGACCACGAACGTCATTCGACGCCTTTCCAGTACGGTAGAAGGAGAGTATTATGCCGATCTGGCAACGAATCCTGGGTTTAGCCTGACTTATACCAGCGCCGTCAGCATGGAGCTGCTTCCTGGTACAGAGTCGGGAGCTGTAACCCTTCAGTTTAGCAGTGGTGGCTCGATCACTCAGGTGACGGTAACGATGACAGTTCCCCTCGTGGCCGAGATACAACTTCCCGATGAAACAGAAACCTCCACTTACACTTCTGGAACAGTCAGTTTTCCAACTGCGAGTGACAATGTGACAGACTATTCTCTCGCTGTGGGGCTATCCGTCGGAACTCCGCCTTTTACTGTGACCTCTGATGGTCTTCAGGGCGGGTTTGTTGATCAGGATACTTACGATGCTTGGGTTCTTTCTAATTCGGATAAAAACCCTAGCCTTTCTTCTTCAATTCAGATTGTAGCACTAGACGCTCTGGTCTACTTTTTCACTGAAGACCAGAGCGAAATTGATGGCGAGATCAGAATTGCAGATGGAGCTAGCAATGAACTGGCCATCCCTATTGGGGTTACAGGTGACGGATCTTCAGGGGGAGGCTCTTCCGGTGGAAGTGGTTCTACTGGAGGCACGGGTTCCTCAGGAGGAGGTTCATCTGGAGTTGTATCTAGGCCAGGATCTTCCTTCAGTCGCCCAGGAGAAGCTAGTGGTGGCGGAGGCTGTCTCCTCCGCTAAGGAGTGAGGCTATCCTTGACGCTTCAGAGCGTCTGGGAATATGAATTTTTTTTAAGGAAAGGTGGCCTTGGGACTCGGCATTGCACTGGGTAGTTTCCTGAAGTGTCTCTTCAATCGGGATTTTGCTGAGGCAGTTAAATCGATGACCCTCAAAGGGGAGTATCGTCTAAAACCCATGGTGAAAAAAGCCGTCGTGAAAAGCGAAGAGCCTTCCTCTCAAGAGATGGGTGACTTTGAATTGGGGGCGATCCAGATTCTTTCGGACATGCAGAAGAAGGGACGGCTGATTGACTTTCTTGAAGAAGATCTCTCCCAGTATGGTGATGAAGATATAGGAAGTTCCGTGAGGAGTATTCACGATGGATGTAAGGGTGTCCTTTCAAAAGTACTCATCAAAGAAAAGATTCTTGATCAAGAAGAGGAGAGTGCTGTTCGAGTGAATAAAGACCATGACATTCACGCCATGAAGTTGAGCGGGCGGGTCAGCGAAAATTTCCCTCTTAAGGGAGTGCTGGTTCACCCCGGTTGGAGAGTGAATGAGGTCAAGTTGAGTCGAAAGCCTGAAAAGGCGAGGCCTATTTTGGCCCCGGCCGAAATAGAGATCCAATAACTCATCGAACTATTCCCAAGTTGGGGCAACCATGAGTGACAAGAAATACTGTGTCGGAATCGACCTAGGCACCACGAATACTGTGGCAGCCTATTTCCTCAAGGAGGAAATTGAGCCCAGAATAGAGGTGCTTCCTATTTACCAGGTCACTGAGCCTGGTGTTAAAGAAGAGCGAAACCGACTGCCTTCTTTTGTGTATCAACCCCTCGCAACGGAACTGGAACAAGGAGACTTTGAGCTTCCTTGGCACGATGGCCAATGGGTTAGCGGAAGCTATGCCAGAGACCGCGGTGCCGAAGTGCCGACTCGCTTTATCGCCTCCGTTAAATCTTGGTTGTGTCAGTCAGGTGTTGATCGTAAGCAAGCTTTTCTTCCTTTTAAGAGTGATGACGACCTCGACCTTCAATCTCCTTTCCAAATCACCGTCCAGTATCTGAGGCACGTAGCAGGGGCTTGGGAGCGGAAAATTGGGATGCCTCTAAGTGATCAGGAGGTGGTTCTAACTGTGCCAGCCTCTTTTGATGATGAGGCAAGGCAACTCACTGAAGAAGCTGCGAGACATGCTGGAATCCAAGATCTAACGATCCTTGAGGAGCCCCAGGCCGCTCTGTACGCCTGGCTGGCTCAGGAGGGTGAGGCATGGCGGAATGATGTTGAGAAGGGCGACTCGATTTTAGTTTGTGATGTCGGGGGAGGGACGAGTGACTTCAGTCTTATCAAGGTTGATGAAAAAGGAGGTCAGCTCGAGCTTGAGCGCAGAGCAGTGGGAGAACATATTCTCCTAGGTGGAGATAACATGGATTTGGCTCTGGCCTACAGGGCGAAAGCGAAAATCGAGGAGAAGAAAAAACTCAGCTCTTGGCAACTCAGGAGTCTTTGGTTTATGGCCCGCAAGATCAAAGAAGATCTATTGGGAGGGAAGCAGGAGAAAGCAACGTTCACTTTATTGGGTTCAGGTCTGAGGTCGTTGATTGGCGGCACGCTCAAAGCAGAATTCGATGCTGAAGAAACCTTATCATTCCTGATGGATGGGTTCTTTCCTAAGACTGGACTCGAAGAGCTCCCAACTGAGAACCCGTCACATGGCGTTCAGGAAATGGGACTTCCCTACGCCAGCGATGCCGCTATCACCAAACATCTGGCCAAGTTTCTCGTTCGACAGAGTGAGTCAGAAGATTTTGAATGGCCGAATCGAATTCTGTTTAATGGAGGAGTGTTCAACTGCGACGGCTTAAGGGAAAGAGTTCTCCAGGTGATCGATTCCTGGGGAGAGGGGTTGCAGTCTCCGCCTATTCAGCAGTTACAATATAAGTCTCTCGATGATTCCGTCGCGAGAGGCGCGGCTTACTATGCCTGGAGTAGGACGGGAAAGGGGATACGAATTCGCGCCGGGATACCTAGGAGCGTTTATATTGAAGTTGCATCTTCAATGCCTGCAATTCCCGGGGTGCCTCCACCTAAGAAGGCGCTTTGTATAGCGCCATTTGGAATGGAAGAAGGATCGGAGATTCAGTTGGAAGGTGAGACCTTTGCTTTGAGAACCGGTGCCCCCGTCAAATTTTCCTTCCTGAGTTCGACCGTGCGAAAAGACGACTCCGTTGGCTATGACCTTGAAGATTGGGGTGAGGAAGAGATGGATGGTCATCACTCGATGGAAGTCTCTCTAGAGAAAGTGGAGGGCCTTGAAGGGGCGGTTCCTGTGCAATTGAGAGCAAGAGTGACAGAGGTAGGAGGACTTGAACTTTTCTTTTTCCACGAGGGATCAGGTCAGAAATGGAAACTCGAGTACCAGCTCAGAGGCGAATAGCTTTAAAAAATGAGCAAAGGGACGGAGTGAGCTGATCTGATGGAGGCAAGATTCGCCGTTGGTATCGACTTAGGTACCACCAACTGTGTGTTAGCAGCAATTGATCTTCAGGATGAGGGGCGCTTTCCCGTCGTGCACGCTCTGGACCTCGAACAGAGGTTGGATGAAGAAAGCATCGGACGTTCTTCTCGCTTGCCATCTTTCCTCTTCTGGCCTACAGAGGCCCATGCTCAGGCGATGCCAACCTTTGCCCAAGACCACGGCGGATGGGTTCTTGGAGAAGGTGCTGTCGATTTAGGGAGGCGAATGAAGGGGCGCTTGGTGACTTCCGCAAAGAGTTGGCTCTGTCACGCTCGCGTGGACCGAACTCAAGCCATTCTTCCATGGGGAAGCGAAGAGGGCATTCCGAAAATCTCACCTTTGGAGGCAACAGAGAGACTCTTAAGTCACCTTTCTTTGAGTTGGAAGAATCATGAGTTCTCTGCGGGATCAGAACTTAAGGACCAGCAGCTCACGATCACTCTTCCTGCATCTTTTGACCAGTCAGCAAGAGCTTTTACCGTAGAAGCCTGCCAACGAGCGGGTTTGGGAAACGCTAGGCTTTTAGAGGAACCTCAAGCGGCTTTCTACAATTGGGTGACTCTCCGGCAGGGCCGTTGGGGGCAGGCTCTTGGTGAGGCGAGAAAGGTACTGGTCTGTGATATCGGAGGCGGAACCAGTGATTTTAGTCTCATCAACTGTACGGAAAAAGATGGTCAAATGACCTTTGAGCGGGAGGCTGTAGGTCACCACCTTCTTCTTGGTGGGGACAACATGGACCTGGCCCTCGCACATTTGGCTGAATCGCGGCTTTCTGGAGGAAAGCAGAAGCTCAACCAGTCTCAGTGGCAGCTTCTTTCTCAGCTGACTCGTTCTGCGAAAGAAATTTTACTGTCAGGTGAGCAGGAGAAAGTATCTATTCGTCTTCCAGGTTCTGGAAGAAAGGTGATTGGAGGACTGCGTCAGGCTGAACTGAGCGGAGATGAAGTGCTGAAGATGGTTCTAGATGGATTCTTTCCCTTGTTGGAGGATTCTTACCAGCCTCGAGAAAACAGTGGAGTGATGGAGCTGGGGCTTCCCTACGAAGCGGAACCGGCAATCACTCACCATATTCTTGATTTTCTGCGGCGACACAATGAAGGGGAGTACCCAGAAGCCATTCTTTTTAATGGAGGAGCATTGGAGCCTCCCGCTATCCGAGAGAGAATTCTTGAGCTTCTGAAAAAGAACTCACCCAAAGGAGAGTCTGTTAAAGTTCTTGAGAGTAACTCACTAGCTTCAGCTGTAGCGCGAGGAGCGGCCTATTACAGTTACATTTCCTTAAAAGGAGGACTCAAGATTGGAGGAGGGTCTCCCGTGTCTTTTTATCTTGGACTGGAGGGGAAAGAGGGGAGGTCTCATGCCTGCGTCGTTCCCAAGGGGAGTGAAGCTCACGAACCATCTGAAGTTCAAATCGAAGGTTTAGAGGTACATACTAATCAGCCGGTATCCTTTGAGATTTATCAGTCTGACGAGCACCCCGAAGACGAAGCTGGAGAGATCAGGAAGCTTTCCTCTTTGATGGAATCATCGGGTCGTCTCAACACGATGGTTCGTTTTGGTAAGGGAGGAGACAAGACTATACCTGTGAAGATAGAGGGGGAGCTGACAGAGCTCGATACTCTTAAGGTAACCCTGGTCTCGATCAATACCTCTCACCGCTGGGATTTGGAGTTTGATCTACGAGAAGGAGTTCAGGAGTCTGCTGAAGATTCTGTGGATCTAGTTGGGGGAGACTCCGGAGATGGATACGACCGAATAGAATTGGATGAGAAAAGTCTTTCTCTTATGGTTGAAGAAGCTCTGACCTCTGCGCAACCTAGGAGCGTTTTGAAAACTCTTGAGAAAAAGACCGGTTCGTCCAAATCTAAATGGGATTTGGATTTCTTGAGAAAAGTGAGCGATCAGATTTTGGAGAGATCGGAGGATCGGAAACGCTCAGCTGAACATGAAAAAATGTGGCTGTCTTCTCTCAGTTACTGCATTCGCCCTGGCTTTGGAGACCCAAAGGATGAACTCCGTCGGCAAAAACTCTGGTCCTTGTGTCGGTCAGAACCTATATCTAGGCGAGACCTCCAGTGTCAGCGAGAGTGGGCGATTCTTTGGCGAAGAGCTTCTGCGGGACTTGAGTCAGGTAAACAAGCTGACCTTTTTCAGCGAAATAAGCGAGGTCTTCTTGATAAGAAAGGAAAAGCTGAGCTTAAAGGGGTTGGGCCTGAGCTTTGGCGCATGCTCTGTTCCATGGAGGCGATGCCTCCACAAGACAAGAAACGCATGGGAGAAGCGCTCCTGGTGCATCTTGAGTCTGGAGGAGCCCAAGTCGAAACGGCCTTATGGTGTTTGGGTCGACTGGGAGCGAGGATGCCCTTCTCGGGCCAGGTCGAAAACCTTCTTTCTAGAGAAAAGGTTGAGCCGTGGATTGCGCGTCTTCTTGCTCATCCTGAATGGCAGCCTCAGGGGGGAACTCAAACGCTCGTCGAGTGTGCCCGCCGTTGTGGGGACAGAGTTCTTGATATTGACGATGAATTGAGGAATCAGGTCCTGGTTTTTTTATCTGAGCATGGGGCCGATAGAGAAGACGAGTGGAGCCGCCCCCTTTGTCAGGTTACCAACCGTGAACTGGTTGAGCAGGGGAAGCTGATCGGAGATGGTCTTCCTTTGGGGTTGAAGCTCACAAGTCACTGATTGAGTTTGTGCTAAATCTACAAGAAAAGTACCTAAGACGCTCTTTTATTTCTCGATGCCCCCATAAATTTCTCATAGCTCGTCGTTAGGAGTCTGATTCATGCTAAAAAGAATGTCCCTGGGGTTCGCCATGTTGGGTGTGCTATCTTCTCAGTTATTGGCCGCAGGAGGGGCAGGGGTTCCTGGAGATCTTCCACTTTTTTGGGGGGTGCCTTTCGCCGGGGTTCTACTCTCCATTGCTCTTTTTCCTCTCGTGATGACGCACTTTTGGCATCACAACTACGGCAAAGTCGCAGCATTCTGGGCGGTCATCTTTGCTCTTCCCTTCTACTCGTATTTTCATGAAGGAGCCGTTTACGAGATTGCCCACATCATTCTCTTGGACTATGTTCCTTTTATCATCCTATTGGCAGCACTCTTTACCGCTGCCGGAGGCATCTGTCTCAAAGGAAAGCTAAGGGGCTCTCCGGTTCTTAATACTGCGATACTGGCACTGGGGACGGCTCTTGCCAGCTTTATGGGAACAACCGGCGCAGCCATGCTGCTGATTCGCCCGTTGATTCGAGCGAACAAGTGGCGGCAGAAGAAGGTGCATCTGATTGTTTTTTTCATTTTTCTAGTTGCTAATATCGGGGGTTCTCTTTTGCCTATTGGTGATCCTCCTCTCTTTTTGGGATTTCTCAAAGGCGTTGAATTTTTCTGGACCTTCAAGCTTTTTCCGATGATGCTCCCTCTGAGCTTGGTCTTGCTGCTCATCTTTTTCATTGTGGACTCCATCCTCTACAAGAAGGAGGGCGTCCCTCCTGACGATGGCGTCGATGAACCCATTAAAATCGAGGGGGGAATCAATTTTATCTTTCTGGCCGGAATCATTGGTGCGATTCTCCTTTCGTCATCCCTCAGCAAAGATGAATTCTTTTTTGATAAAGCCGAGTATGAGTCACAGCAGCTAGCTCTAGACCAGGCGGTGGAAATACAGGTTGTTCTGAAGACGGAACTGATGAGCTTCGTCAATGAAAATGAGGGGAAACTTGAGACGGTGAAAGAGGAGCACCTCGCGATGAGGACGGCTCATCTGGATGCTGTTTCCGAGGCCAATGCCCTTCGTTTTAAACAAACACACGACGCAACCAAGGGGCTGCACATCCTTGGGGTTACGGTTCCCTTTACCAATCTACTTCGGGATGGGCTGATGATGGTGATTTTCTTTTTTAGCATGATGCTAACGAAGAAGCAAACCCGAGAGGACAATTTCTTTACATGGGAACCCATCTTGGAAGTGGCAAAACTCTTTGCTGCGATTTTCATTACCATCGTTCCTGTACTGAAGATTCTTCAGTATGGCGTTCATGGTGAGCTGGCGTCGGTCATCTGGGCCGTGCTGGGGCCAGACAACGAACCCAACAACGCGATGTTTTTCTGGTTTACTGGAATGCTCTCGAGTTTTCTTGATAACGCTCCAACATACGTTGTTTTCTTCAATACAGCTGGAGGAGACGCCAATACCCTAATGGGCCCATTGGATGTAGGTTTGTTTACCGTCACTTCTGAGGCCAAGACTCTTTTGGCAATTTCTGCTGGTGCTGTTTTTATGGGGGCGAACACTTACATCGGTAACGCTCCAAACTTTATGGTGAAAGCCATTGCCGAGGAGAATGACATCAAGATGCCAAGTTTCTTCGGCTATATGGCTTGGTCTTTTGGTATCCTATTGCCGATCTTCCTTGTCCTCACGTGGATCTTTTTCTAGTTGGATTCTGAGGAAGAGGGGTGGGACTCAGAGATGGACACGCTTGTCCGTTGGGTGGAAAGTTATCAGTTTCCTGAAGCTCCTTTTGGGATTGGACCTGCTCTGAAGGTGGTGGATCGAGAGAAGTTTCTCCAGAACATTCGACAGCAGGTGGGCCGTGCAGAAAGCCACAAAGCTGAGATTCCTTGGTTGAGGGCCTACTTGAGGAGGCTTAAGAACAACCTGGGGGGAGAGGCGGTGGGGATGAGTTCTTAGAGTCCGACCCAGTCTAGCAGAGATTTGAATAGGCGACTGCCTTTCACGTGAAGTTGCCATGAACAGTAGATCATGGTTGACCCTAGAATGAGTAGAGAGCTCCAGAGATGTGAGCTTTTGTCTTCGGGTCCCATTGCTGCAGGATAATTCTGAATCAATCGTTAAAAGATAAGAAGCGTTTGCGACGTCATTTCTGTGCAAACCCTTGGAAAATATACCTAAAACCCTACACATTATTGTAGTACAATAATGTGACGGAAAACGGGAAAAACAACATTGTAGGATCGGTTCCCGGTCTAAATTTAAAGAGAACGATATTTTTTTGAGGTCTATATATGGCTAGACATAAACTGGAATACATTTGGCTGGACGGCTACAAGCCAACCCAGAGTCTTAGGAGCAAGGTGCTGATCAGAGATGACTTCAGCGGAAAAGTTGAAGATGCCCCAGAGTGGTGTTTCGACGGATCTTCTACTGGACAGGCCGAGGGCGGAAGTTCTGACTGTTTGCTAAAACCCGTATTTGTTTGCCCTGACCCTACCACCAAGAATGGTTTTCTGGTGATGAATGAAGTTCTCAATGCTGACAGAACTCCACACGAATCCAATGGTCGTGCAACGATCGACGACGACGATGCTGACTTCTGGTTCGGTTTTGAGCAAGAGTACACCCTATGGGACATTGAAATCAATTCACCTTTGGGATTCCCAGCAGCAGGTTATTTTCCTCCTCCTCAAGGGCCTTTCTACTGTTCCGTAGGTGCTGAATTCGCCGTCGGACGTGATATTGTCGACGAGCATACCGACGCCTGTATCGAAGCTGGCCTGAACATCGAAGGCACTAATGCTGAGGTGATGAAAGGGCAGTGGGAGTATCAAATCTTTGCCAAGGGTGCTGCCGAAGCTGGTGATCAAATTTGGGTTGCTCGCTATATCCTTGAGAAGATTGGTGAAAAACATGGTGTTCGCATCAACCTTCATCCTAAGCCCATCAAAGGTGACTGGAATGGTTCCGGTATGCACGCCAACTTTTCAAATGGCCCCATGAGAGAAAAAGGCGACAAGCAAATTTTCGTCGATATCTGTGAAGAATTCGGCAAGTTCATCCCTGAGCACATCTCTGTTTATGGAGCTTCTAACGACGAACGTCTCACTGGTGAGCACGAAACTCAGTCTATTGAGAAATACTCCTACGGGGTTTCTGATCGTGGTGCGTCTATTCGTATTCCCATCAGCACTGAGCAAGATGGCTGGGTCGGACGTCTCGAAGACCGCCGAACGGCTTCAAATGCTGATCCTTACAAGGTGGCCGCTCGCATCATCAAGACAGTGAAGAGCGCTCTTAAGTAATCACACCTAAAAGCTTATATAGAAGGCGATCCGGAAACGGGTCGCCTTTTTTTTTGATGCTTTGCTATTTAAGGGTACTAGGCAAGAAGAGCGATAGAGTTATCAAGACCTGCAGGGAGTTTTCGAATCTCAGGGTGGTGACCTGTGTTCAGCATTTAACCTTGTCGCATAAAAATGGAGAATCAAGAAAGGATTAAAGTTCTTATTGTCGACGACAACGAAGATGATCGTCAGACATACAGGGACCTGATCTCGAAGACGGCCTTTCATGCGCTGGACGTTTATGAGGCTGAAAATGCAGACGACGCTCTCAAAATGTTGGGAGAATCATCAGTAGATTGTGTCTTATTGGATTCTCATCTTTCCGGCACAGACGTGTATGAATTGCTTGGCGACATTCGAAAGGGGAGGCCATTTCTTCCTATCGTCATGATCATGGATCATGGCGATGCTTACATCGCGCGTTCAGCTCTTCAGGCTGGAGCTACTGATTTTCTTCAGAAAGAAAGGCTGATACCTTTGGATATGGAGCACGCCCTCACCAATGCAATGGAAAGGTGCACCATGGAAGAGTTCAGTTACACTCAAAATGAAGAGCGAGCTCGACTTCTGCAGGAACTGACGGATGCCAATTTGCACCTCAAGGAGTTTTCTCGAACGGTTGCTCATGATCTGCGTTCTCCCCTAGGAACGATCGTCTCGCTCACCGAAATGGCAAGAATCAGCCCTGAAAATTTACCTGTGTCTGAGATGATGGATAAAGTAGAAGGGGCCTCCAGAAAAATGATGTCCTTCATTTCGGGTCTTTTGGAGTTCTCTGCAAGTGAAGAGAACCGAGGAGAGAGGGAAGAGGTTGATCTGAACCAACTGATCAAAGAAGCGGCGGAGTTTGTTTCAGAGGGTTTAAAAGAGAAGACGGCGACCATCGATACTCAAGAAAATCTGCCTTCTTTCAAGGGGCACCGATTGAAAATGCTGCAGGTCTTTATCAATCTCATGGGCAACGCTGCTAAATATAGTAAGCCTGATGAGGCTCTGCATCTGAAGATTTACTGTGAAGAAATAGAGCGATCTTCCGACGCTCAAGGCAGCGATCAGGACTCCGGCCACAAGCTCTTAAGGATTGTTGTTCAAGACAATGGGTTGGGAATGAAGCCCGAGGACTGTTCTAAAATTTTTGCGCCGTTTCAAAGAGTACATGAAGAACGGGACATTGAAGGTTCTGGGATTGGTCTGGCGACGGTTAAAAACATAGTCCATTCCCATGGAGGAGACATCTGTGCTGAAAGTGAGCTTGGGGTAGGAACTAAATTTTCTATCACTCTGCCAATGGCGGGGAATGTTAAAACTGGCCCGACCTTCGTTCGGCGAGAAGTTCGACTTGAGTGTAAAGAAGACGTTATCGTTAAGACGAGAGTGTTTCATATCAATGACGCGGAACACCCTATACGGATTTTGGAGGAAAGTCGTTCTGGCAAGAAAGCTCGTTTAAATAGCAAAATCCCCCTGCACGAGAAAGACGTTTTGCTTCTCAATGAAAAAGAGAAGTATGAAGTTCAGTGGGTTCGTGACCTTCCAGAAGAAGGTATGGAGTTTGGCTTAAAAATTCTCCGCTAAAGGGACCTTCCGGATTTGGCTGGAGGATTTTCAGTCCTGAATATTTACTGTTTATCGTGAAAGATGGGGTAGGATTCCTTTTCCAAGAAATCTTCTCCTTTTGCTCTCTAAGTCACTACAGGTTGGCCTTCTCGTCACCATAAGCCGTATCTTTGGCTTGGTGAGGGACGTTTTGTTGGCAGCCTTCCTAGGAGGAGGGTGGGTAGCCGATGCTTATACGACGGCCTTGCGAATCCCAAATATGCTCAGGGAGCTTCTGGGAGAAGGGGCTCTTTCCTCCATCATCGTGGCCAGATTGGGGGGGCTGAAAAACCAGCCAGAGAGGCTTAAAACTGTGATCCCACAGTTGATGGGCATGTGGCTACTGATTCTCACGGTAATTAGCGTTATGGGGATTCTTTTGGCCCCTTGGATGGTAAATGTCGTCGCTTACGGGTTTGAGGATCCGAAAAAGATAGAGCTTTCGATACACCTGACGAGAATCATCTTTCCTTATATGACGGTCATTGGTTTGGCCGCTATCACCATGGGAATTCTTCATCACCTTAAGATTTTTGGCTGGTCGACGTCTTCCTCAACCTTTTCGAACCTGACCGTCATCGTTTTGGTTTTACTAGGGGCAATGAAATGGGGGCATGACCCCGTCGCCATGTCCCATTGGATCGCAGCCTGCGTTGTGGTGGGTGGTGTCGCTCAGCTCGTCTCACAAACTCCTGGTCTCAGAGGTTCAGGTTTGAGCCTGATGCCTTCTTTTTCCTTTTCTGACTCAGAACTGAAGAAGATCCTTTTCTTGCTAGGGCCTTCGATCCTTAGTGTCGCGGCGGTTCAGATTAACGTGTTAGTCAACCACGGGTTTGCGTCGACGATGGGCGATGGTGCTCCAGCCAGTATTTATTACGCCTTTCGATTGATGAATTTGCCCGTGGGGATTATCGCCGTGGCTGTGTCGACAGTCCTTCTTCCAACCATGACGGAAAAATTACAGGGTGAGGACCGAAAAGAAGCAGATAAATCAATGATTTCAGCTATTCTTGGTGTCTCTTTTCTGTGTTTTCCAGCTGTTGTTGGGCTATTTATTCTGGGGGAAGACCTGGTGAGAATGCTTTTCGAGAGAAGCGAATTTACTGCACAAGACTCGGCAAGAGCTTGGGCTGCTCTTCAAGGGTTTCTCGTGGGGATCATCCCTGCATGTTACATTAAAAATTTAATTCAAGGTTATTTCTCAAGAAGCGATACGAGGCTCCCTCTCTTGATATCGGTCTCTTCAATCCTGATCAATGTGTCGATCAATGCTACGATTGTGCATGCTTTGGAGTGGGGGCCGAGGGGGCTAACTTTTGGTACTTCAATTGTTCTTCTTCTGAATATGCTTTTTCTGGGAATGGGGCTCCGATTCAAATACGGTATGTCTTGGCCACTATTGAAGATGGTTAAGAAATGGAGCTTGATGTTGCTGATGTGCGTTCTTATGGGCTTGGTGGTTGAAGGTGGTCGCCGCTTTGGTCATGACGTCAATATTTGGGTCCGGGTCCTTGGCTTAACGGGTGTGGGTGCAGGTGTTTATCTGGGCGGATGCTGGATGCTGAAGAAGTATTTAGGCGTTGATCTGAGGGGCTGAGAAGTGCCTTTATTTGAGGTCTACTTTTTGGGGAAATCGAGAGAAATGACAAGGCGTTGAGTAAAGCCCTATTTTATAAGATGTTGCGATGCTTCGGCGACTCAAAACTCCCCATTGAAGAATGCCCGTCTCGCGATAATCCTGAAGCACGCGCATGTATATAAAAAGCGTAGAAATCCACGGTTTTAAGACCTTCGCCAACAAAACTTATATTGAGTTTGGCCGAGGGGTTTCCTCGATTATTGGCCCAAACGGATGTGGGAAAAGCAATATTGTGGACTCCATTCGATGGGTTCTTGGCGAGCAGAGCGCCAAGAGTCTTCGTGGGGGAGAGATGACCGATGTGATTGCCAACGGCAGTCGAAAACGGAAACCTTCTAACTTCTGCGATGTCACTCTTGTCCTCAACAACGAGGACAAGTCGATCAGTGTTGATAGCGTTGAGGTTGCAATTCGACGCAAACTATTCAGGAATGGAGACTCGGAGTACCACCTCAATGGCGAACCAGCCCGACTGAAGGACATTCGCGAGCTTTTTATGGACACGGGGATTGGGGCTAAGACCAATACCGTCATTGAGCAGGAGCAGTTGACGAAGCTGTTGCAGGCCAGCAGTAAAGAGCGAAAGACCATGATTGAAGAGGCGGCCGGGATCAGTCGTTTTCGCCAACGTCGACAAGAAAGCTCTCTCAAGCTGGAGAGGGTCAAAGACAACATGACCCGATTGGATGATATTGTAGGAGAGGTGGAGAAACAGAAGCGAAGTGTTTCCACCCAAGCTTCTAAGGCCCAACGTTTTGAGTCCATGCAAAAAGAGCTGAGGAAGTCAAAGTTGGACGTGGCTGTCATGCAACTTCATGGCTGGATTGCTGAGAGGATGACTTTTGAGCAAAAAAGAACTGAGTACCAGAACCAAACAGAAGAGCTCAGAGGACAGGAACAGGAAGACCAAATTTCTCTCAAGGGTTTAGAGGCTAAAGAGCTCGAGCTTGAGGAAGTGATGGCCAAACTCCAAGAAGAGCAGGCAGGTTTCTTTCAGGAGTACGCGACCGTTGAAAGCACTCTTAAAGAGCACCGCACGAGAGTGGAGATACTCGATAAAGACATCGGAACTCTTGAGGCCGAAATTCTGCGCTTCTCAGAAGAACTGGAACTTGCCAAGAAGAAGAATGACGGCCATGGAGAAGAGCAGCCCACTGAGAAAAGTGATGAACTGAGGGAGATGGATGAAGAGATTCAGGGGCTGAAAGAAAACCTCTCGAATTTGGAGAATGAACTTCAGGAAAAAAAGAGTGCTCTATCGCGATCGCAGAACTGGGAAATCGAGATGATTCGAGAGCGTTCGGCTCTCAACAATGAAGTGATCAAGGTTGAGAGCCACATCGAGCACCTAAACCGTCGTCTGAAGCAGGTCGTGGAAAAGGAAACAGAGCTGGAATCGAAGGACCCAGACAATCCTGATGCTGGAGTTGATCCTGAGCTCATGGCCCGTCATGAAGAAGCTGAGAAAGAGAAAAAAGAATTCTCCGATCGTATGGCAGGGATTCGTATTCAACTCAAGGAGTTGGAGGGAACACTTCGTCAGGCAGTGTCAGAGACCTCTGGCATGCGTTCTCGTTTGTCTCTGCTGAAGGAAATGGAGGAGAAATTTGAAGGAGTGGGGGCGGGAGTTAGAAATATTCTCGACATCTATGTCAAACAATACCCCGATGATCTATACCCAGGTGGGGTCCACGGTGTTGTTGCCGACCTTTTTACTGTGCAGGACGAATTCGTTGACGCGATGGAGGCGGCTCTTGGAGGTCGAATGCAGAATGTTGTGTTCACGACGGCCCAAGAAGCGAAAGAAGGAATTTACTTTCTCAGAAAGAATCAGTTTGGTCGTGCGACGATGCTACCTCTCGATCGCATTCGCCCCCGGAACAAAATCGATGGAAAAGTGCTGAGCTATCCGGGAGTGAGAGGTGAGGCTTATAATCTCGTGGGGTTTGATCCTCAATACAGCCGTCTCTTTTCCCATCTCCTCCATGGCACCCTGGTCGTCGATACCTTGGAGCATGGTCTATCTATCAGCAGGGATCACAAGGTCCGCATTGTCACTCTGGATGGTGACCTGATCACTCCAGAAGGCGCCATGAGTGGCGGTGGTAAAGGAAAAGACTCTGGACTTCTGAGTCGAAAGATGGAAATCGAGGAGTTGGAGGTTGTCCTTGAAAAAAGAGAGAAAGAACAACGGAGTCGGATGGAGCAACACGAATCTCTTCTCAATAAAGAAGAGAAGACCACCAATCAGTTCAAATTAGCTGAGGAGCGTGTCAAAGAGATCGACGACCGGGTTAGGATGGCGCAACAGAAAGTAGCGGTCGAAGAGAGAGAGGTCATTCGTATTCGGCAGGAAAAAGTGATCGTCCGGAGAGAAAAAGAAAACTTGGTTGAGCAGATTGCCCGAGAGCAGGGAGAACTCGACTCTCATCGTGAGGCGTTGGAGAAACTTTCTGAACGTCCCAAGGAAGGGGATGTCGAAGGTTTGAAAGAGGGGATCGAGGAACTCGAGGGTCGCAAGAACCAAGTTGGTGCCAGCCTTCAGGAAAAGGAACTTAAGAAAGTTTCCCTCTTGGAGCGTTCGCAATCAGCCCAGAGAGAGCGAGAGTATCTGCTAGAAAAGATCTCGGAGCTCGAAGAACGCCTCGAGAGACGAAGGAAGATCATTGCCGAACGCTCGGATGAACTTGAAGACAGAAGAAAATCTCTGGTTGAGTTTGAGGGAAGGTTCAAGGAACTGGAAACTCAGAAGCAGTCGACCCACGGGAATTTTGTCGAGCTGAAAGAAGAGCGGGATCAGCTTAGGCAGAAGCGATCAGGAATTCAGAAAGTAGGTTTGGAAAACTCAGAGAAGCTCCGCAAAGCTGAACATCAACTCACTGAAATCGCTGTCGGAGAAGAGAGGCTTAGGGTTAAACAAGAAGAGCTGTTCAATCGCATTCACGGAGAGTTCCACGTGAACATTGAAGATGTATACTTCAATATGCGCCAAGCCGAGGAAGGGCTCTTTATGGATGAGCAAATCTTCCCTCAAAAGATCGAGGAAACAAGCCTGAGAATCGCCGAATTA
>Ga0233432_10000527_pt1 | contig 36894 bp, 31 predicted proteins | sample SI_122_August201_6_FD_179870 | JGI IMG/M metagenome (GOLD analysis project Ga0233432, IMG submission 179870) | Seawater microbial communities from Saanich Inlet, British Columbia, Canada - SI_122_August2016_10_MG | ecosystem: Environmental > Aquatic > Marine > Inlet | place: Canada: British... | reverse complement strand
TTGGTACAGCATGCTCCAAGAAAGAAGAGCATCGGTGGGGAGGGGTTTATTGACCATCTTAGGTACTGGAGAGGTCGGAATCATGTATCTGGAGTAGTCACGGGCCGGGGGGAATGTGACGATGTTTTTGGTGTTGTGATCGAGTTCCAAGAAGAAGCGAGGGCCTTTGGCTGGGTGCCAACCTTCGCAGATGCCGTGAAGTGTTGGAGAGTTGTTCCAGAAATCGTTTGCGATGAAAAGGTAGACGACCAGATCCGCCTTGAATTTACGCCCGAGATTCTCATAGAAGAGGAGTTGATTGCTGGTGCCCATTCCACTAAAGCCCAAGGCGATGCACTCGACTTTCTTAGGGGGAGTGGAGTTGTTGAGGAATCCTTCGAGGAGGGAATGGAATTTCTGGGGCACTCCTACCTGAACCGCTTCGACGTAGGAGTCTCCTAAGACGAGAATACGGAAGGTGCCCTCCTCTTTCTCAAGTTTTCGATCCTTATCGAGGAATCCAAAGTTGTTGGTGAATTGTGTGACGTGATAGTCGTAGCCGTTGGAACGAGTCGTCTTCTGGCGAGGAGCAAAGACCATGCCCAGGTCATCGGAAAAAGTGACGGGGCGTTGGTTGACGTCTTCGTAGAGTTTTTCAGGTTTGGGTTCTGCTAGGATTCTCATCCCCACTTCAACCAGAATGAGGGGTATCAGGGAGAAGATGCCTAAAGCCAGAAAGATAAAAAGAGCTTTCTTCAAAATGAGCTCTTCAAAAGAGGGTATAAATGAAGGGGGCTAAGGCGGGAGAGGTCTGGGCGATGAGAAGAATCCCAGCAAGGAGAGCGAAAACCACGAAGATGGGAAGGAGCCACCACTTCTTGTTGTCTTTCAGAAAATCGACAAATTCCTTGAATAGCGAGCTTCTAGCCATAGGTCTATTTTGATCAATAAGAGGCCCCAGCATGAGCCAAAGTGCTCAACCGTCAAAGGGATCTAATAAATTCGAATAAGTCGAGGGTGGAAGATTTCTGCTCTCAGTCGTGGTCGCAGCCTTCTCCGTGGGCGTGACCGTGTTCAAGTTCTTCACTGGTGGCGTCTCGAACCTCGGTGATTTCGATTTCGAAAGAGAGGTCTTCCCCAGCAAGAGGGTGATTCCCGTCGATAGTTACTTTTTCGCCGTCGATTTTGACCACTTCGTATTCGAGGACTCCCTCTTCAGTCTCCGCATGAAAGACTGTCCCCACGGCTAGATCATCCATATCAGAGAACATTTCTTTTTCGACGACTTGAACCAAATCTTCGGTGGGTTGGCCGTAGGCATCGTCAGCTTTGAGAGTGATGGAGCACTGATCTCCTGCGACTTTTCCCTCGAGAACTGTTTCCAAACCTTTGAGGATCTCGCCGGACCCGTGGAGGTAAGTCATGGGTTGATCATCGCTGGAGGCATCGAGGACCTGACCTTCGACACTCTTTAGAACGTATTTGGCTGTGACGACTTTATCTTTGGCGACCTGCATAGCATGCTCCTTCTGGGGTTTTAAGATCGTCAGTCACCTCTCTTGTCGTCAAGGTGACCTCGATCCATCTAGCCGTTGTCTTCTTGGAGCTAAACTCGAAATTCAGACTGTTAATAAGGTACAAGATGAAAGCTTCTGTTCTCACTGCTCCCGCCACTCTAGAACTTAGAGAGATCGACTGTCCAGACCCCGGACCCGGAGAAGTCAGGCTGAAAGTAGCTGTCGTCGGGGTATGCGGCTCGGATGTTCATTATTATCGAGAGGGAGCGATCGGAGACCAAAAAGTAAAGTATCCAACCTTGCTCGGGCACGAGCCTTCGGCTATCATCGATGCTGTCGGAGAGGGCGTCGAGCTTGAAGTTGGTGCGAGAGTGGCTGTGGAGCCTGCCCTACCTTGTGGTAAGTGTGAACATTGTATTTCAGGACGAGGCAACATCTGCCCCGAGGTCGTCTTTCTCGGCACCCCTCCCGTCGAAGGTATCTTTTCACAGTTTCGAGTCATGCCGGCCCACTGTTGCATCGCGATTCCCGATGAGATGAGTCTGGTTGAGGCGGCTCTCCTTGAGCCTCTAGGCGTGGGTTTGCACGCTGTAGATCTCACCTCAGTTCGACCAGGAGACACGGTTTGCATTCTCGGTGGAGGTCCCATTGGGTTGGTGACCTTGCTCGCAGCCAAATGCGCTGGAGCCAAGGAAATTTATCTAACGGACAGAGTCCAAGAACGACTCGACTGCGCCAAAAAGCTCGGGGCTACGGCAGTATTGAACCGGGATGACAAGTCTGCCAAAGAGTGGATTCTTGAGCAGACAGGAGGACGGGGAGTGGACGTGGCTTTTGAGGCCGTCGGCGTTCAGCAGACCGTCAATGATACGATTGGCGTCGCGAGAGTTGGTGGCCGGGTATGTATGATTGGCATTCCTTCGGTTCCTGAACTGAGCTTACCCTTTCACGAAGCTCGAAAAAAAGAGTTGGCGATATTCAACTGTCGCCGTTCAAATCGAGAAGCCGATCGCTGCCTCGATTTGGTCTGTTCTGGCCGCTTGGATCTCAAAACGTTGGCGACCCATCACTTTCCCCTTGAGAAGACTCAGGACGCGTTCGACCTCGTTGAAAGCTACGGAGATGGAGTGGTTAGAGCCATGATTCACCCCAACGGGGAATTGGAGTAGGCCCTGTTGAGAGACATCTTTCACAAGCCGAACTCCGGCTATTCTTTCAGCTCTAAAACACGTACAACGATCATCATTTAACATGTCCAATAACATCAGTTTTGTCGGTAGAGTCGGTAGCGACCCCGAACTAAAAGACGTCGGTTCTAGCACGGTTCTCGAATTTAGAGTCGCCAACGATACCGGATTCGGAGATAGAAAGACCACCAACTGGTTTCGATGTGCTTACTGGGGGCGCAGAGCCCAGTCTCTTCAGCCATATTTGGAGAAAGGCAAGCAGGTGTTCATCACAGGTGAACTCACTCTGAGGAAATACACCGATCGAGACAATATTGAACGTTGGTCTCCCGATGTGAATGTTAACCAGCTCGATTTCGTCGGGGGAAATCCAAATAGCCAAGGCGCTCAAGGTGGAAGCCAAGAAGAGGGAGCTGCTCAGGCGAGTCCTGCCCCCGCTCCTGCTCCATCACCTGAAACGGATGAGGACATGCCCTTCTAAAAGGGTCTCTCCAGCAGCTGACTCATCAGATTCAACTCAGGAAAATGACCACCTCCCTAGGGGAGGTGGTCGAGTACTCTCTTTCTCTAGGCGAGGGAGAAGTTCTTGATCTCAACGCCCACATTGGTGGGAGGGTTGAGATCGAATTCCAAGGGACGATCCATTGCGTCTTTTGTGGAAAGCTAACTCCAAAATCTTATGGTGGAGGTTCCTGTTATCAGTGCCTCCAGAGTCTCCCGCAGAATGACATGTGTCAGATGAAACCAGAGCTGTGCCATTTGGACCGTGGTACCTGTCGCGATGCTGACTGGGGACGTTCCCACTGTGAAACTCCCCATGTTGTTTATCTCGCGAGGAGTTCGGCTGTTAAAGTGGGAATCACCCGAGAGAACCCAACTGAAACGAGGTGGATGGACCAAGGGGCCATTGAGGGCATGGTGATTGCCGAAGTTCCTGATAGAAAAACATCGGGAATGATTGAAACGGCCTTGTCCCAACACATGGCAGACAAGACCGATTTTAGAAAAATGCTTAGGGGAGAGATCGCCGACGATGATTTAGAAGAGGTCTTCCAAGAGATGGTTGATCATGTTCCTCCTCATTTTCAATCTTTGCTACTTGAGGAACGGGTGAGCAAAAAAATTGCCTATCCATTGAACAGTCATCCAGCAAAAATTAAAACCCTTTCTCTCGATAAAATGGAAAAAGTAGGTGGTTCTCTTGTCGGGATCAAAGGGCAGTACCTCATCTTCGAAGAAGGCGTCTTTAATGTTCGCGGACACACTGGATATGATGTGAAGATCGAAGTTGAGGAGGGTACTGGGTTTCAAGCTTCAGAGTCAGAGGAGCCAGTTAACCTTTTTGACTTGATGGGCTGAATCATGTTCGCTGAGAATCTAGCCAAAAGAGTTGAGGCTCTGCACACTCCTGTCCTCATGGGTCTGGACCCTAGGGCAGACCTCATTCCGGATGATTGCTTCGTTGAGGGGCGTTCGGATGCGGTTTCTATAGCAAAAGGTTTTGAGAGATTTGGCATTCGTCTGTTGGAGGCTCTGGCGGATAAGGTCGCTGCAGTCAAGCCTCAGATCGCCTTTTATGAGGCTTTGGGCCTCCCTGGGCTTCAGGCCTACATCGCGATTATCAAAAGAGCTCGTGAGTTAGGAATTCCCACCATAGCGGATATCAAACGGGGTGACATCGGGTCTACGGCTGAGGCCTACGCTTGTGCTCACCTGAAGGGCAGTCAGGGGGAAGACGCTCCATTTGAAGCCGATGCGGTGACATTAAATGCTTGGCTAGGAGAGGATAGCCTGACTCCTTTTTTTGAGCGGTGCCAAAAATATGAAAAGGGAGTCTATCTTCTGCTTCACACGAGTAATCCCGGCTCAACGGATTTGCAGGAGTGGGAAGGAAAGGGTGCCAAGAAAGTGTATCAGCATCTGGCTGATCTGATGGACCGCTGGCAGGATCAATTTACCCCGACTGAGAAATGGTCCTCCATCGGAGCCGTCGTTGGGGCGACTTGGCCAAGCCAGTTGGTGGAGCTTAGGGATCGACTTCCCAGAACACCTTTTCTTGTCCCTGGGTATGGCTCTCAGGGTGGGAAAGGGGAGGATGTGGCCTTCCTCTTTGAGAAAACAGAAGTTCCTCACCTCATCAATGCTTCGAGAAGTCTGACTTACGCTTATCGAAATGAAGAGGGCATGACGCTTGAGGAAGGAGCTCTCAAGGCATGCGAAGCTATGCGTAAAGACATCTTAGAATCGGCTCAAGGTTGAAGAGGGGAGAGTCTCCCCTTTTAGACGAATATCTCGACCACCTCAGTGGTGAACTCGACCGCAGTGAACACACCGTACGGGCATACTCAAAGACGATCTCGGACTGGCTGTCTCATCTGAGAGAACTGGAAGGAGGTGAAGATCATCTAGACCTCACCCTGACGACGGTTCATAACTTTTTGGGAGAGTTGGCTGAGATGGGTTTGGGAAAGGCTTCCTTGGCCCGTTCGGTTTCTGGCTTGCGCCACTTCTTTTCCTTTATTGAGAGGAGGAGGGGCATTCCCCTCTCTCATCTCCAGACAATCCAGCCTCCCAAGGTTGGACGTCATCTCCCACGTGTACTCACGGAAGACGAAGTGACGGTGATGTTCGATGCTTGCCAAGGACCTGACTTTATTTCTAAGCGGGATAGAGCCTTGATCGAGTTTCTCTATGCAACGGGTTGTCGTATTTCGGAAGCATGTGGGGTGGAGTGGAGCGGACTAGATCTAGAAGACGGGTCAGGAAAGGTATTCGGGAAGGGGCGGAAAGAGAGGATCGTTCTTTTTGGTGGAGCCTGCGAGAGGGCGTTGGTGGATTATCGGCCAGAGTGGAGGGGAAGAGTAAAAGGTGCAGATGGCAGAGTTTTTCTCAACGCCAGAGGGGGAGCGCTGACGACTAGAGGGGCCCTAGATGCTGTGAAAAAGAGGGCCGAAGCAGTTGGTTGCTGCGGTGTGACCCCGCACACTTTCCGGCATTGCTTTGCAACTCATCTTTTGGACCGTGGGGCGGATCTGCGGACGGTCCAAGCTCTCCTTGGTCATGCCAGTCTCAGCACGACTCAGATTTACACGAAGGTCAGCATCCATAGAATGACAGAAGTTTTCCAACAATCCCACCCTAGGGCACACCAAATCTGAAATGGCCGACTCTTCGTCAATGAATTCGCTTCAAGTGGTGATCATGGCGGGAGGTTCCGGGACGCGTTTTTGGCCCTATAGCACGCCAAGTCTACCCAAGCAGTTTCTCGACCTGACGGGAGAAGGGACGATGATTCAGCTGACGGTGGAACGTTTAAGGGAATGGGTTCCCATGGAAAACATTTGGGTTCTGACCAACGGAAAGTTTGTCGATACCGTCAGGGAGCAGTGCCCAGACCTTTTAGAGAATCGAATTGTTGGAGAACCCATGGCAAGGGACACTTCAGCTGCCGTCGCCTTGGGGGCGGGCCTTATTGAAGCCGTGGATCCAGGGGCGACCATGGCTGTTCTGCCAGCTGATCATATGATCAAAGATAAGAAGGGCTTTCTGTCGAGTCTTGAGACGGCCGTATCTCTGGCAGATGACGACCACTTTGTAACTCTGGGGATCGAAGCGGATTACCCGGCCGAGATTTACGGTTACCTAAAGGCTGGTGAGGCCATGACGGGAGGGTTTAAGCTTGAGGGCTTTGTAGAAAAGCCAGAAAGAGAAGTTGCTGAGAAATACCTTGAGGAAGGAGGTTACTATTGGAATGCTGGCATGTTTGTCTGGAAAACTTCAGGTATCATGACGGCCCTTGAGGAGCACCTGCCGGCTCATCACGCGATGGCTAGAGATCTAGGTGAGCTTTGGGGAGAGGCAGATTGGTCAGCCAAGGCAAAAGATGTTTTTGAACCTCTTCCCAAGGTTTCTATCGACTTTGGGCTGATGGAAAAGCTTTCTGATATTGCCATGGTTCCAGCCGGATTTGATTGGAATGACGTTGGAGGTTGGGCAGCTTTGGAAGATCTCTTGGGGCGAGATGGAGAGGGTAACACGCTTTCTGGGGCTAACGTCGTAAAGGACTCTAAGAATAACATTATTATCACACAGAATGCGGATCGCCCTTCACTGGTTGTTGGAGTGGAAAACTGCGTGATTGTGAACGGTAGGGCGGGGACCTTGGTCTGTCATCGCGATGAAATTGAACGGATTAAGGACAAGGTGACGGAGGTGTTGGATCTGTGACCCGCCTTAGCTCATGGACCTGCTTGGCGGTTCTCGCGATCGGGGGACTCCTTGTTGCTGACCCCGAGGATCCGGCGAGTCTTCGGTGGCGACAAGAAAAGATGGAGCTAGCCCTAGAAGGGCACGTGCCCTCGATGTTGGCTCTGGGTGATCGCTACCTCCTAGAGGGAGAAAAGGATCTGGCGAGAAAGTGGTTTAGGGATGTCGCTGACCTTCAGGTGGCTGAAGGCGTATGGAAATTGATTGGCATTGAAGAGCGTCGTCCGCTGGCCGAGAGAGCGAAAACCATGGAGAAACTTTATCGAGAACTGATCGTTCTTCAGGAGTCTCGTGGATACTTCCGACTTGGACGACTCTACTGTTGGCCACAGAGTCCTTTGCGTGACCTAACTCGAGGGAGGCTTTATCTGGAAGATGCGGCCAATCTGGGAGTCGTTGAGGCGAAGCTTCTTCTGGGGAAGCTTTTTCTGGGGTCATGGAAACATCCACAGAATTTCATAAGGGCCATTGATTGGTTAACTCAGGCTGCTCGGGCCAAGAGCTCAGAAGCAAACCGTCACTTGGGGATGATGTATCGATATGGGATGGGGGCTAAACAAAATTTTGAGAAGGCTTGGACTTATTATTCTGAAGCGGCTCGTCTCAAGGACAAAGATTCGATGTTTATCATTGCTGAAGCCCTTTATGAGGGAAAAGATATCGAGAAAGATCTACCACGGGCTCACCTGTATTACGTTGAGGCCGCTGAGCAGGGTCACATGAAAGCCAAAGATCGCCTAAAGGAGAGAAGTTTTACTCCCTGAAAAACCGAAGGCTTAGGTGTCTGCGAGTGTTTCTGGACTGAGCTTATTTAGGCAGACGGTTTATTGAGTGGATTCAGTCTCTGTGCTGAGGAGGGTAACCGTCTCTTTCTAATGATTTCTGTGAGTCAGTCGAAATCGGGTTCGTTGATGAATTCTCGGTGCTCAAGAAGACGCTCTAGGGTGTGCCTTTCAATCTTCTCGACAGGAGATTTCATCGAGGTATTCAAGATGAAGGCTCTTCTCAGAAATTCAATCTTGGATGAGGTGAGAAAGGTGTTCTGGGCAGATTTGATCAACTCGCGGCACGCGTTGAGCTTCTCTTCATCACTCAGCTCGATGTGTTCTCTTGCGTAGGCCTTGAGAATCTCATTGCCGATCAGTTCAAGTTTGAGGTGCTCGAGCTTCTTGTCTAAGCTCAGTCTTCGTGGGCGTTTGGTCTCTTTGGGGAGTTCCCGGCTGTTCGTGAGCTGTGTGCCAAAATTGAAAACACCCGGAGGTGATGGATCGCTCTTATCTGAGTGATTTTCTTTATGGGAAACTGGCGGAGGGATCGTGGAGACCGGTTCTTTGGGAGCAGATTCTTTCATCTCTGCCTTAGAGGGCAGCTCTTTAGGTGCGGGGGCTGTGGAAGCCGAATCCGTTTGCTTAACCGGCACAGGTCGCTGTTCATGGAAAACCAGAGTCCGGTTGCCGTTTGCAAGAACGACGAGAAGCATGAGGTCATCGCTGTCGTGAGGAGAAAAACTTCCGGTGATGAGCCCACTTTTAAGAGTTTTTGCTTCGTTTTTCAATTGGTCAGTGATGCGTCCGGTAAAGGGAAGGCTCCACATGCGCTCAAGTTTCATTCTTTCAGCTCTGGCGAGAGGCGTCACCTCTTCCCCGAGTTTTTGAATGGCGAGTTCTATTTTTTTTCTGATTAGTAGACCATGATCATTGATCGTCGACTGCTGTTCCGAATCAGAAATAATGCCCAAAGTGACAAAGGGACCATTGCCCGAAAGGGTTGCTTCAAGAAGCTGACTTGGTGAAAAACTCTGTCCCCACAGGGCAGGGATGAGCAAAGAAAAGGGAATGAATCTCCTGAGGAGTTTCCTCATACGGAGAGTCCGGCGATCTGACATTCAAAGCAAGGAAAGGGCTCTTCATTGTCCGCCTTGAAGACGATGCCCTGAAAACGGCATCGCATCAGTCGAAGACTAGCTTTATCGAGAGTTCCGCGGATGAGGAGTCGATCCCCAGGGCGGGCCTCTTTATTGAAACTGGCCTTTTCAATCTGTTTGAAGAGCATCGTTCTGGTCGATGTCTCCTTCATCCCAAGACGGTTTCTCCAGAAGACGATGCCTAGCTGAGCTGCGCTCTCGATCATCAGGACACCTGGGAAGATCGGTCCAATTTTGAATGCTCCATCGTTGACTTCAGGCACAGGAAAGTGCCCTGGTGCCCAAAAAGCCGTATCGTCGAGCAGAACTTCTCCAATCACCGAGTCATCTTCTAGAAGGCTGACGCGATTTAGAAATGACATGTCTCCGCGGTGAGGGAGAGTCGCATCGATACTGGTCTTATCTAAAACTTTGCCGGAATCAAATTCCTGCCACCATCGATCATCATTCATGAAACGCCTTCTTGGGAGACCTCGTGAATCTAAAGACTTTGGTCGATCAGCAACGGAAAAGAGAGTCCCTTTTCGTTGATGGCATGTAGGACTTTGTTCATCACTTTTGGGTCAACGAAATGACGATCAAGAATCTCCTCGTGCAAAGTTTTGTCGGATCGGCCAACAGATAACGTGAGGATTCTCTGAACTTGAGACATGGTGATGAGCTTGTTGTGAAGCAGAAGCTTCAGAAGCATTTTCTCTGCTGGACTTTCAGCTGCCATGCCGTCCCCTGTCAGGAAAGAGTGGAGAATAGGGGAGTCGAACCCCTTACCTTTACACTGCCAGTGTAACGCTCTACCAGATGAGCTAATTCCCCGATTGTTGGCGGGTTATGCTGAAAAGGGCATGGAATTGTCAAGAGGGTTGGAGGAAGAATGGCCCTTCCTAAACTCATTCCCAATGGGAAAAATGAGCTACTGTTGAAATTCCATTTTAGTGGAATCTGTGGAGCGGGGATGGGCAACGTGGCTCTCCTGCTTAGGGAGGCTGGGCATCAGGTTAAGGGGAGTGATGCTAACACGTATCCGCCCATGAGCACCCAGTTAGAGGAAGCAGGAATTCTTCTTTTTGATGGCTATGGACCCGAGCGTTTGAACGAGAGGTTTGTCCCTGACGTTCAGGTGATATCAAATGTTCTTTCTAAAGACCACCCCGAAGTGTTGGCTGGAGTCGAGGCTGGGATTGAGAGCCTCAGTTTTCCGCAGGTATTGGAGCAATTTATCCTTCCTGGGCGGGTTCCTTATGTTGTAGCTGGAACTCATGGGAAGACGACAACAGCCTCACTGCTATCGCAGCTTCTTAAAGAAGAAGGGGCGGGATATTTTTTGGGAGGTATTCTGAAGGATGGTTCGTCTGGGATTCACCTAGGGAGCGAAGGGGCTCCATTTGTGATGGAGGGAGATGAGTACGACACCGCTTATTTTGATAAGCACAGCAAGTTTCTTCACTATCGACCTAAAGTACTGATCCTCACCCATCTTGAATGGGATCATGTCGACATCTTTCCTACCTTTGAAGACATGCTGTCAGAATTTAGAGCTCTGATCGCTCTACTTCCTGAAGATGGGCTTCTTGTTTATTGTGGTGACCACGAAGTTTTGAGGGAATTGGCAGAGAACTTCTCAGGGAAAAAGGTTTCCTATGGACTTGTGCGCATGAACGATGTCTATCTTGAAAAGGTCCAAAAGAAGGATGGGTTGAATAGCCTGAGTCTTGGGGGTCCTCTGGGAGGAATTAAGCTTGAGACTCCTTTGATTGGAAAAATCTATCATCTGAATGCCATGGCCGCATTTCTGGCGGCCAATCTTGGTGGTGGTTACCCTTCTGAGGCTTTGGTTGAAAGGCTAAGCTTGCAGCGTGGAGCAAAGCGCAGGCTGGAAGTCCTGAAGCCTGAACCCAATTTGGTGATCAGTGATTTTGCCCACCATCCCACAGCCGTGAAGGAGACTTTGGAAATCTGCAGGGAGAGCCATCCCGAACTAAAGTTGGTGGCGGTTTTTGATCCTCGTAATGCGACGTCCCGGCGATCGGTATTTGAGGAGAGAATGTCCGAGGCTCTTGGCTTGGCTGACCGGGTCATTCTGGCTCCCGTTCATCAGGATCACCGTTTAAATCCAGAGGAACGTTTGGATGGGGACCGCTTAGCCAGCCGAATTGGAGGGAAGGCTAGAGCTCATGTGGAGTCAGAGGAATTTGTGCAAGATGTGCTGAACAGCATTTCAGCCGAAAACCTGGTTCTGATCATGTCTTGCGGGGCTTGCCACGGCCTTTTCGATGAGTTATGAAGTCATCTGGAAACTTCACCCGGGGTTCTAAGATGTGCGGCATCATGGATTTGGGGTGTTTGGAAGCTGTGTTGAAGCGTGCAGGAACAGGCGTGTTATTGGTCTTGATGGCCTGCCTTTCCACGCTTTCCGCAACAGAAGTTCTTCGCGACTACGTGAGGGATGGCGAAACCATCAAGGTTTTGGAAGACTTAGCTGCCTTCAAACTTGAGATAACCGAACCAACGCGCCCTCAAACAGTTGTGGATGGTCTGGGCAAGAAATCTTCACAGGTGTTCGAGTTTTCAGTTGAACATCGTTCTGGAGTTCAGATCCCAGCGACATCGTTACAAGTTGGAGACCTTCTACTTGAGCCGTTGTTTCTCATTGGTCCGGGAAAAAATGGAGCCAAGGTAGAGCTTCTGGAAGCTGGGCACGCGGTCGAAGAACAAGATCTGGTTTATCTTCAAGCAAAGAGTTACCGGCAGATGTTCGATGCTGGAGGTGGACTGGTTTTGCCAGCTAATTTTGCTGAAGGCGACGTGCTCGATGTCTACACGATGAGTTACACGCCTGATAACGAATTGGAGTATATAGAAAGTGGATTTATGACTCACGATGGCCAGGTGATCATTCCAAACGGGATGGAGCTTGAGGACAAACACATCGCCATGCTCAATTACTTCACTCCCTATCCGGTGGGTGTTCGCCACCCCGTGGAGTTGGATCTTGAAGTCTACTTGAGGGTTGATTGGCCAGAGACCTCCACTCCGGAAAAGAGGCAGTTCTGGGTAGAAAGGGAAGGTGAAAAATTGCCACTAAAACTCTTTACCTATCAGATCCAAGAAGGTGATCGACCTTTACGAGATATCGCGACAACCGACCGAGCGGTCATCGCTAAGAAAGGAGAGCCTCTTATGCGCGAGGGAAAGAACTCTCTTGAGGTCTTAGACAAGTTTAGGGATGCCGTGATGCTTTCTGAACGAGGTAAGCCAATCGTCAGTATTGATCCGATTACATCGACTCCTAATGATCGTGATGGTGAGCCAGGTGAGCTGATGATTGCGCCAATAAATGTAGGTGAATACATACGGCCTTACTTTATGGATAATGTCCATGATGTTGAGAGTCTTCTGGCGTCATCGAAGCTTTCTTTCGCAAAGGGATATGGCAAGAGTGACGACAAATACCCTTTCAATGCTCACTTGGCCCACTATATCATTCCATTTGAACACCCCTGTATTGATGGTTGTGATGCGAGGCTTGAGATTTCTGACAATCTCATTGAAGGTAGTAAAGGGTGTGATCAGTGTGGTCGTGAACTGAAGTTTCGCCCATATGTTTACGATGAAACGGAGGTTTATCCTTTCCTGGACAACATTTGGAAGAATCATGACATCAACTGCTCATATTGTTCCCTTGAGTATCGTTACCAAACGGCCCATGCTTTAGCTGGCGACCTCGGTATGATGAATGAATTTGGGCCCGTCTCTCAAAATCTAGTTCATCCCAGTCGCCTGAGAGAGTCAAGAATGTTAGAGGGCGCGAGCCTTGGGAAGGGTGTCACTTATTATCAGAACGGGGAAGAGGTGAAGGTGCCAATGGGTACTCAAGTGAGTGAAGAATTACGCTTTACTCTTGAGAGTAGAGCAGTGTCTCCTGTTTATCTCGACAAACCCAGCGCAGAGGGCTACGATGCGGCTCAGTGTCCACGTTGCTTTGGCTGGAACACGACACCCACGAATACCGAAAGAGCCAAGGGTACCATGGGGGTCGACGAGATTCGTCGTATTGTGGCGTGTTTTCCCTTAGTCGAAGGAAGGGTCAATCGTTATGACCTGGTGGTCTTTGGACTGACTCACGAAAAGGAAGCAACTTCGGGAAGAAGCAGAGCTAAGGTCTATACCTTTCGCCGTTATGGTGACGAACATTTCAAAGGAATTCGTGACTGGAAACTAGAGGGAAGTCGTTGGGAATACCTGCCCCGCTATCGTCACGAACCGGGCTACAGTGAACCCATTCCTCTTCGACAGGGAGGGCAGGAAGATTCCGGCTCGGATCTGTTTGGAGATGATGTCTTCTGAGGTCTCTTCCGGGGGGAACCCCAGGGAAATCGTAAAACAGCTTGGCTTGAAGCCCCTGAGAAGTCTGGGGCAGAATTTCATGATGGACGCCTCGGTGATTGAGGCCATCGTTCGGGGAGCAGAAATCGATCCTACGCAAGACGTTCTGGTGGAAGTGGGGCCAGGAACGGGAGCCCTAACATCTCAGCTCGCCGATTCCGGAGTGCCTCTGCTGTGCGTCGAATTGGACCGTGGATTGGCCAGTTATCTTGATGAAACCTTTGGGCCAAAAGGCGTGAGGGTGATTCAGGGAGATGTTTTAGAGAAAAAGCGCTCCCTCAACCCCTTATTGCTTGAGCAGTTGCATCACTGGAAAAGCGAAGGAAAGAGGATTAAGTGGATCTCAAACCTCCCCTATAATATTCTCACGCCTCTTCTTTGGAACCTTCTGCAAGTGAGGGACCTCTGGCAGAAAGGTATATTCCTTGTTCAGATGGAATTTGCCCAAAGACTCAGATCGGTCCCCGGAGATGACTCTTATGGTCCTCTGGGAGCACTTTCTGAACTTTATCTGACGACAAAGACGCTTCGAAAAGTCTCGAGGAGGAGTTTCTGGCCGGTTCCCGATGTGGATTCGGCGGTGATTTCGGTTGATCCTTTGGAAGATGTACCTTCTCTCGAAATAGGGTTTCAGGAGTTTCTAAAGAAGGGTTTCTCTCAGAGAAGGAAAAAGCTGTCGAAACTGATTTCCAGACCAGAGTTACCGGTTGCTGAGATCGAAGGAGCCTTGGAGGACATGAATTACCCAGGGGATGCCAGAGCGGAGTCGCTGGTTGCTCAAGATCTTCTCTTAATATACGAAAAAACCTCCAAAAGATTTAATTGAAGGTCCCCCTCCCATTTTATGCCATTCTCGGTCTGTTGATGACAACAGGCTGTCAGGGGCCGGTGTCTCAGTCCAAAGAAGATGGGCTGACCTCAATTCGAAGAGATTCACTTTTGACGAGTCGACGGTTTGCGGCAAGGCAGAAGTTGGCTCCACTGCCCGCCCTCCAGACAGATCTTAGGGGGTTGAATGAGAACTTGGCGTTGGATGGAGCTTTAAAGGGACGGCTGATCAACCACTATGAAAGGGATGTGGAGGTCTGGCGAGTTGGCCCCTCAATAGAGAGAAAACAAGAGGGCCTTTTTGAAATGGGTCCTGAGAAAGGAAGCGACGACCTTCAGATCTTTATTGATCTGAATCCCTAAGGGGGATTCCCTTGATCCGAAGTTGGGTCCTTTTCCTATTGGAATGGTGCCTTTTCGCCATGATTCTTGCTCTAGTTGGGTTTTTCTGGCTGGAGCCTCACCTTCGGCGGAGCTTTATTGAGATCCTAGAAACCCGATTGGGTGCAGAGGTGAAAGTGGAAAGCCTTTTCTTTTCACCAATGGGTCGCGTCGTCGGCGGAGGAATGGTTATTGAAGGTGAACGCGGAGGCAAGGATTACTCCATACGCTTCGAAAACTTTGATTTCTCATCACGTGAGAATATTTATATAACTCTTTGGGAAGAGCAGGGCGAATTCGATTGGTTGAACTTGTCTTATGACATTAAGATTTCAGGCATCGAATGGCAGAGTGTCGAGGAGTCACTTGTCCGGTCGACGATGACAGAAGTGAGTGGTTTTTGGGGGGCATCCGGATGGAAACTGGAAGGGCATCATCTTATGGCCAGTGGGAACTGGGGCCAAGGTCAGATGAAAAATTGGGAATGCAGTTCTGATTCGAGAGGCCTTGAGGTCGAGATGATCAAAGGCAAGGGAGAAGGGCCTTGGGGGAATATTGGCCTTTCATCTTTGAAACTGGGATGGCACGACGGAGAGGGAAGTGTACCGATTTGGGCCAAAAGCTGGGGGCCTGAGGAAGTCCTGTCTGCAACTGAGGAGTTTCGATTGTCTGGGCTTGTGTTCAAGGGCAGAGATCAGTCATTGATTCTGCAGCAAGGGCGATTCCAGCGCATGAGAGAAAAGGTATGGGAAGTCAAAGCTTCAGGAAAATGGAATGAGAAGGATTGGAATGGAAGCTTTTCCGTTGAACGAGAGGAGAAAGACTTCTGGGCGATAAGAGGAGAGTTGCCAGTTACCTATCTTAATGAAATACTGAGTCTTGAAGTTTCTGGACCTCTCAATACGAGAGGTCCCTGGAAGTCTAAGTTTCAGGGGCCTGGAAAAAACCTGATGGAGCTCTTTACCTCGAGAGGTGAAGATGACTTCTGGTTGGGAACTTATAAAGTTCAGTTACAAGATTGGAAGCCTGAGAACTCCGATTGGGAGCCTTTGTCAGGAAAATTACAAGGTGGGTTCTCGTGGGAGTCCTCGGCATCTTTAGTTCGCTTTAAGGGAGCTGTTGATGAACTTTTTGGGGGCCCTGCCAGAACTCGTGATGGTAAGGGTGTCTTTGATGGAGAGTATCTGATAAATAAAAAGTACTTACTCTTAAAGTCCCTGAAACTAGCAGAAGGCAGCGAGTGGTCAGGGAATCTTCGTGCTGGATTGCAGATTAGCCCTCTTCAACCAGAAACACTCGAGGTTGAGCTTTCTGATTTTCCCTTGGGCCGCTATTCTCCAAAGGCTAGTGGAAGGTTGGATGTGAAAGGGGCGTTGTCAGAGGGGGAGCTTTCCGTCACGGTATCATCGCCAAAACTATTTCCAAACAAAGACCCTCTTCAGTTCATGGAGGATTTTAAGGTGGAAGTGGACTGCGATGATCGAGGAGTGCATTATCGTCAAACATTTCTTCAAGACTCACAATCTCGACTCATAGAAGTAAAGGTAGCTGTGGAATCTTTTTTAGATGACCCGATGAAAATGAGAGAAGGGAGTCTGAAGACTCTCAAGGCCAGAGCGGGCCTTTTTGATTTAAATCTTGTCTCTGAGGCTCCTGTTCGGATCAGCCTCGAAGGAGCTCAGGCCCCCAGTTTCCAACTTGTAGATGGGAATGGTCGTCTGAAGGAGCTTAGAGGGCATGCATTCATACCCTTTCTGAACCCATCCAAGCTGCTGATCGAAGCAGAGGGGAAAATGGACTTGGGTAAAATGCCTCAAATTGGAGAGACGAGGATAGCGGGCGTCATCGATATTCTTGACGCAAGGTGGGACAAAGGTTGGTCTCTCATAAATCTGGAAGCTAGATTGCGAGGGAATCAGATCGAAGTGAAGCCCGAGAGCATTTTTGACGAAATGTTGGTAAAGAAAGTTGAGGGCTCTCTGAAGAACTCAACCGTGATAATTGATGATTTATTAGCTGAGACTAAAGAGAGTGGCGTTCTGAAAGGAAACGGTCGTTATAACTTCAGAGAGCCTCACATTGATTTCTCACTCAAAGCTGAGCAACTCAGTTTTCGCTCAAGTGACTATCAACTCATTTATGACTTAGAAGAGATGAAGGTGAAAGGGCCGCCTCTTGGATTGAAGATATCAGGTAACCTTTTGGTTCGTGAATTCCTGTACAGTGGGGATTTTTCCATGATGGGAGAGAAGAATGGAGAGCGACCTTCACTGCCTCTACAATCAGCAGCTTCACGACTCGTCGGGCATCACCTTGACTTAAGTGTTAGATCTGAGAAGGCTCTTGAAATTAAGAATAACTCACTGGATCTGACCTTTGCTATCGACGACCTACTAATTCATGGTCCAGTGAAGGAGCTAAAGTGGAAGGGGGTTGCCAATTCGACGGAGCGAGATGAGAACCGTATCAGTCTTCCTTTGCAGTGGCTGGATGTGAGTTTCAAAGCCAACAAGCTCAGTCTGGTTCTGGATGATCAAGAAACTTGGAACCCAAGAGTGCATCTACAAGCAGAAACTGAGATCGAGGATGTGAAGGTTTATCTCGCCTACGACGACCGCCTCGACGCCTTATCGAAAGGAGACTTTAATCTCAGCAGTTCTCCTGCATATTCCAAGCAAGAGATTCTCAGCATGTTGAGCTCTGGCAGTAAGCCGGATAGGGAAATATTTGATGAAGGAGGAAGCACTCCTGTCACCGAAGAGGCCGGGCCTTCCCTCACACTTTTTAAGAGTCGGCCAAGGTCGAACCGTTCTCAGGCTCTGACTTATAGTGCTAGCCTGAGGTCTGACTCCGGAGAGAAAGAATTTTTTGAGCTAAGGGTTTATTATCGACTGAGTGAGCATTTGGACCTCGAGTTGTCACAGGATGGCGAAGAGGGGGCTTTCGCTGGCCTCAGGTATTCCAAGCAAGCAGAAAGTTTCAAAGCTCTTGTGAAGAGAGATGATCTTCTTGAAAGGCCCAAAAAGAACGAGGGCTTGCCTATACGTTGGGATTTTGAGGGCCTTCCTGTTGGTTCGGGTTTATCGTCTCGGCTCCGAGAATCTCTGGCAAGAGTAGAAGGGTTGCTGGATACTCATCAGTTGGATCAGGCTCGACTGATCATGAAGGAAACGATCAATGATGTCTTGGCCAAAGAAGGTTTTTTGGATGCTCGTTACACCATTCAGGCATATGAGAGGCGTGTGAGAACTCTCCCTGGGCGTGGGCGAGACTTCGCGCGTCGATTTGAATTTGGTCGAGTAAAAATTTCTTTTTCGTGTGGAACGTCATATCGTCTTGAGAGTGTTGAGCTTGATGGCTGGCCGACACTCATCCCTCTCCCCGAAGACCCTTGGTTGAAGGCAAGGCACATGAGGCGGCCCGTGATTCAGTCAGAACGGCTCGATGAGTTTCAGAGTGCTCTCCTAAACACACTTTCCGATAGAGGCTACGCTTTGGCCGAAGTGGTGTCTTTGCGCATAGAACCTGTGCCGGAGGAGAAGGGAACTCCTCTTCTGGAAGGTTTGACGCCTTTCTCTGTTACTAGTGAATCGAGAGAAGAAGAACGCTGGAGAGAGGAGGTTCCAGTGATCTTGAAGATCGAGGTGTCAGCTGGTACAAGACAGTTTATGGTTCAGCACTTTATTGAAGGGCTAGAGTCAATTTCTCATGAAAAAGCGATGGAGATTATTGGGGCAGATGATGGCGAGTACTTTCGTGAGAACAGGATTTTAGAGTATCCGCAGAAATTGTTGGCCTGGTATCGAGGGGAAGGATACTTTGATACTCAAGTTGAGGTGAGGAGGATTCTCAGGTCAAAACGCTATCCGCGTCTATCACTTCACATGTATGTAAAGGAAGGGAAGCGATGGACGATCGGTCAGGTTCGAGTAGAGGGACTGAAGAAAAGTGAAGCATCCTTTCTCATTGAAGTGGGAAAGCTGAAGTCTGGAGAGCAAGCTAATCCCGTTGCTTTGGAGATGTCTCTGAGGAGGATAGGGAAACTACCCCACATCCGTTCGCTCAGTCACCGCTGGGGAGAACTGAAAGAGGGAAGAAGGGACCTCATTTTCGAGGTGGAGGAACATCCTCGATGGCGATTTTCTACACGACTTGGATACGAGAGTGGAGATGGAGAGCAGATGTCTTTTCGGTTGCAGAAGTCGAATCTTTTTGGGCGAGGGGAAGAGGGAGCTCTTGAGAGTGACTTTTCTCCTGAGGAGCAAAGGCATCTCTTAAGGTATCAGAGGCATTCTCCATGGCTTGAGGAGTGGTCCGAACAGTTCACCATGGGCTTTCGGGAGACGGAGATTTCGCTTCAAAATCTTGAAAATCAGACTTGGATTGCATCTCTCTCGCTCCTCGACTCGGACGAGATGAACACCCGTTCTTGGGGATTGTCGTATCGAGAAGATCGAAATCTTCAGGGCGAAGCCCCATCAATGAGAGTCAGTTGGGTGAACGATCGCTTTTCTGTGACAGCTCCCCGAAGGCCCGGGCGAGGGCTATCCTATCGTCTGCATCAGCAGGGAGTGGCTTATCTGGACCGCAACAGATTTGCTGTTATTGGCGAGGGACGTTTGTCCTATGGCTTCAAATTCGGTGGCAGCACCATGGTGCCATGGGTGCGTGCAGGGCAGGCTTGGCCAATCGGATCCAAGGCCGCTCTACCTCTAGCTGATCGTTTCTTTTTGGGGGGTGCCGGTTCCCTCAGGGGCTTCGAGCGCGATGAAATTACGGGAAGGAATCTACAGGGAGGAGAGAGCATGCTGTCTTATGGCTCAGAACTCTTTTATCCAGTATTGGATTGGATGGACGGTTCGCTTTTCTATGAATGGGGTCGGGTTTTCGACGGTTACCGTTACGACCTTGGGGGGCTAAGAGGGCATGCGATTGGGATGGGTCTGGTCTTTCGTACCCCGGTGGGTCCCATAGAAGGTTTCTTTGCGCACCCCTTGGGTGTGAAGAGGTCAGGTCGACTAGGCTTTCAGTTGGGGACCATCTTTTAACTGTGTTCGACCTTGGCTTGCCATGACACTCATTAAGGCAGGCTGATCCCATGGTTCTTCTCGCCATGATTCGTCGTTATGCCCTCCGAAGGGGGATTAATGGTTTTGGGGTTCTCCTGATCCTATTCTCTGTGGCGACTCTCTTTACTGTTAACGCTGTCTTTAAAGGCTTTCACTCGGAGTTGAACCGGCTTTTCCGTGGGTCAGAAGCCGACGCCCTCGTTGAGTGGCCTTATAAACCTCCTCTTCTGAGTGAATTAGATGATAGGCTGGAAGGCTGGACGACCTCTCCCGCACTCAAGGGATTTGGGATGCTAAAAACAAGCTATGCCGTGACGGCTGTCCAGACCAAAGGCGTGATTGCGGAAAGAGAAAAAATCCTTCATGAAAAGATGGGATTGAAATCGGTCCCTTTTGAAGAGCTGAAGGTTTCTTCTTCTGAGGAAGACCCGATGGGAGGCCTCCTAGGTTTACTTGGAGATGGCGGAGGGGGGGAAGACACCTTGCTTTTGGGGGAGCTTCTTGCTCAGAGGCTAGGAGTTGCAATGGGCGACCGGGTCACTCTAGTGTTGCCTGAGTGGGGAGGCAGTATCGCCCAAGGAGAGTTTGTGGTTGGCGGAGTATTTAGAACGGGAAACTACGAAGACGATTCAAGTCGCGTGTACCTACCCCTGAAAAAAGCAATGGGTATGCAGAAGCGACCTTTTGAGATTCTTCAGGTTCACGCCCCTTCCTCACAGAGAGTTCAGGAGCTTGAAGAGGATCTTTTGAAAGATTTTCCAAATGCTCAGGTTCGGACCTGGAAAAGTCTCCATCTGAATCGCCTGAGGGCTGTTGTTAACGAGCGAAAAGTTGTTGCGATTGTATTCTCGATGATACTGATCGTTGCGAGTTTCGGCATCCTCGCCATTCAATGGAGTTTTGTCAGAGAAAAAACTCGCGACATTGGAATCCTCAGGGCAATGGGTTTTTCGAGGACGTTTATCTTCTCAACATTCCTCGGGGTGAGTTGGGTGGTTGGTTTAACTGGCCTGATCGGAGGGCTTGGGGTTGGTGTCTTGATTGGGAGTAACGCAAATGAGATACTGTCCTTTACTGGTTGGAATCCTTTTCCGGGTGACCTCTACTATCACGATGGGTTACCGGTGTCTTTGGAATGGAGAGACGCCGTGTGGATTTCCATTCTCAGTCTCTCCGTAACGACGATCGCTGGTCTGTTGCCCGCTTGGCGAGCTCTAAAAGTCGAGGCGATTGAGGCGATCGTTCAGGAGTAGGTCAGCACCTGATATGGCCTGAAGGGTGAAGGCTGGGCCTTAACCAGCTTTGAGCATTTTGAGGAGATCGATCTTGCAGCCGTAGTGGTAGCCACCGTCACGTTTTCTCACGTTTTTGATTGTAAGGCTGGCGACAAAGACTTTGTCTTTTCCGTTTCCTTTGACATGGAGAGTTTGGCCCTGTTTTAGCAGAGACGGCGTCAGAATGCCTGCCCCTCCTTTTGAAAGGTCAACAACGTAACATCCGACTGAAGAGAGTTGGATGTCCGGTTTGAATTCACCCGTAGCACTTTTCATCATGTATTCAAAAGGGATTTTGGTGTCGACGCGTTTATGAACGCGGTTGTCTCTTCCATTGACACTGTTGTCGAGTAACGTGATAAAATCATCGATCTCGTCCAGCGATAATTTTTTGATGGACATGCTCGTACCCTTAATTTACAGCGGAAGTATAGAAGGGCATCTACGCTGCCAATTCAGAATTTCTTTTTAATCAGGGCTTTTTGATCTGGTCTGTTGCTGATGAAACATCAAGCGATCTCTGCGGTGTTTGGAGACGAGATCCCGGTTGGGTCAGAATCCGATCAAGCCGTTGTAGATGAAGACCCCATATGAGGCGACCAGTAGTAATCCCATCCAGCGGGGTAGTCGACCCAAGGTGAGGACAAAGGCAATATGGATGACCAGTGACCCACAGATCACAGCAAGGCACATGTCGAATGAGGGAAGGTCTAGGTGACTCTTTTCAACAAAAAGGCCGTAGACACCGAGGCATAGGGGGATGCAGATGTGGCCGTCCCCAACTTGGGAACTGTAGGCGATGTCACTTCGTTTTTTGAAGGTGTAGTAGAAGGCGAGGAAGGCGTTGGGGAGAACCATCAACCATCCTGATAGCCAACCTAAGCCCCCTCGACCCATGAAGTTGTCTCCCATTCCTACGATCCAACCAACCATCCAGTCAATGCTCTCAAACATGATGTAGCCTCCAGCAATCACGATGAGGAAATCCAAGAGGATGGAGAACCCTTGTCTTTGCTTTTTGACGACATTGTATTTCATGACGTCGAAGACCTGAAAGACCTGCCAAAAAAGGAATATCCCGATGAGCATGAAGCTCTCTCGGCGGGTGAGGACGCCGTCCCCGGCAACGGCCCAGAACGCTCCCGTGAAGAAGAGGCCTGCGGTGAGAGTGAGCAGGAGAGAGAGTCGATTCAGGTGATGAACTTCTTGGACCAACTGTTTGGCTTTACCTTTCCCTTTTGCCTTTGCTTTGGGCAAAATCTGCATTCCCCAAATCAAGGCCGGTAGGCCAATGAGAAGGGTGAGGTTAGTCGCGTTGTTGACCAAGCAGTTTTCTAGAACTAAGGTGCCATTGGAGGAACCTTCAGCGCCCATCTGCCCCGCAAAAATTAGATTTGACAGTCCTGAGCAATAGGGCATGACCAGTGTGCCCAAAGCGGTTCCTTCCACTCCTCGCTTCTCCATTCTGCCCAGCGCCCAAATCATGAGCAGGGAGGAGGCGTTGAAGAGAAGAAAGTAGATCAGTGGCCCTGAAACAGGCCCTTGTGGTAGGAAAGCGTCCATGAAGGACTCTTAGGGCTGAAGGCCAGATATCAAGGTCTGAGACCTTCCAAAAAAGGGGAGGCGAGCCTTAGGCGCCCCTCCCCTCAGTTGATCTCATCGCGATGATCGCGAAGTGTATGAATTGGCTTACTCAGCCGATCAGTTGTCCTTCTCTGGTGCCTTGGGGAAGAGCATCCGGTTGTTGAGTTGGAGTCTTGATGTCAATTGGGTGTCCGGCTTCGGATGAACTTTCGAAGGCAAGCATCACTTCGAGGACGTGCAGGGCAAGGGAGCCGTCACAGCGTGGCGTCCTGTTCTGCTCTACGGCCAAGGCCAAGTCGGCGACTCCAATGCCACGGTGTCCGCCTTTGTGAGGATGAGAATGGGGGATGGACTTCCATTCCCGGTCGTTGCGACTTGAATACATGGGGTCTCCTCCAAATCCATTGGGGTCGGGACATTGGATGCTCCCTTCACTTCCATAGATCTCAATGGGGTGATGGCCATGACGGCGAACATCAAAACTCATGACGACGGTGATAAGAGCACCGTTTTGGAATTCAATCACACCAGCTTGGTGGGTGTCGATCTCAACGGGAATGATGGTCCCTTTCTTGGCCTCGCTCGTAATGGTGCGGGTCTCCCAGCTCTTCTTCGTTATCGCAGTGACGCGTTTAGCAGGGCCGAGAAGGTTTACCAAAGCGGTGATGTAGTAGGGGCCCATGTCGAGCATGGGGCCACCTCCTTTAAGGTAATAAAATTCAGGGTTTGGGTGCCAGCTTTCATGCCCTGGGCACATCATGAAGGCAGTTCCGGCCAGAGGCTGTCCAATCCAACCATCGTCAATCCATTTTCTGCAAGTCTGTTGTCCTGCGCCGAGGAAGGTGTCAGGAGCACATCCAACTTTGAGGCCTTTGGAATTGGCGAGGTCCAAGACTTCTTGGCCACCTTTGAGGTCGAGACCAAAAGGTTTTTCGCAGTGGGCGTGTTTTCCCGCTTCGAGAATTGTTTTGTTGACGGGAACGTGGTGCTGAGGGGTGGTTAGGTTAACGACGACATCAATGTCATCTCTCGCTAATAGAGCATCTGTTCCAAGGGATTCAACTTCGTGTTCTTCAGCCTTTGCTTTAGAGACGTCTTCATTGATGTCTGCGCAGGCGATGATTTTTACGTTGTCGAAGGGAGCCAATCCTTTGAAATAAGCCTGTGAGATGTTGCCACATCCAATGATGCCGACGCCTTTTGGTTGAGTCTTACCCATGGAAGATACTGGAGAAAATAATTAGAAGTATCCATTTTAGTTCTTGATTTTGAAGGGTTAAATGGACATCATTATAAAAACATGGATAAAATTTCCAAGCATATTCACTCTCGGCCGCGTCGATTTAACCTTGCGCCTCCTTTGATTCACATTGGCCTAGTTGAGAAATCTGCAGGTGATATTGTGAATCATGAATTCGGTAGTTTCAATATGTCCCTCATTCTAGAGGGGGAGGGTTTCTACGAACTAAAGGGAGTAAAGCATGAGGTGCGTGCTCCCCTCATCATTCTCCAGTGGCCAGGGGAGGAGATGAATTATGGCCCTCACAGTTTCTGGCGAGAGCTTTATTTAGTATATCCGGCAGAGAGTGAAGATCATTTTGTAGAAATGGGCCTGCACGAGCGAGGAAGCTGGTCATACTCATTGAGGTTGGGCAAGGCATTTGAAGACAGCCGTTCTCGATTTCAGAAGGGAGTTCTTGAAGACTTGGGAGCAGATCAGTTGGATTTAATGGCCTTAGAACTTCTTGTCGTGGGAAGAGGTGTGGCCGATGGAGCGTCTGCGCAGTCGCCCAACCCTCTTGTGGCTGAAGGTCTGGCCTGGATGAGAAAAAACTTAGATGGGCACTTTGAGCTGACGGATTTTTGCCGAAATCGTCAAGTTTCTCCATCTAGTTACCGAAGGCTCTGGGCTTCTTCTCAGCCCTTGCCTCCCCATGCAACTTTTCTTCAAATGAAGATGAACAAGGCAGCTCAGGGGCTCACGGAAACGAATCTAAGGATATCAGAAGTTGCTTCGTCTCTGGGTTTTGACGATCCTCTCCACTTTTCGAGGAGATTTAAGGTTCGATTCGGCATGTCTCCAAGGAAATACCGTCAGAGATATCAACCTGATCAGATCTGACCCTGTTCCAAAAGGTCCTTGAAATTCAGGGGCTTGTATTGTCATTCTCATCACTTCCCTAAACTCGACAGTCAGCAATGATCGATAAAAAAACAGTTGAAAAGGCCACGGCTTCCTTGGGGGAGGCGATGGAGTTCTCTCCGGATGTTGGAATCGTTCTTGGAACCGGTTTAGGTGGTCTTGCCGATAAAATCGAAAGAGTCGGCACACAGTCTTATAACGACATCGAGGCCTTCCCGCATTCAACCGTTGAATCTCATGCTAGTCAAATGAGCTGGGGTACTCTAGGCGGAAGAAAAGTTGTTGCGATGGAAGGACGATTCCACGCCTACGAAGGTTACTCCATGGATGAGATCACTTTGCCTGTGAGGGTGATGAAAGCCCTTGGGGTTAAGAGTGTGGTTCTTTCAAATGCGGCTGGTGGAATGAACCCCCAGTATGACGCGGGTGACATTGTTCTGATTGAAGACCATATCAATCTCATGGGATTGAATCCACTGATTGGACCCAATGACGATAGCCTTGGCTCCCGATTCCCTGACATGATCGAGCCTTACACCCGTTCACTCATGCTAAGCGCAGAGAAGGTAGGGTTGGAGTTGGGTATCAAGACTCACCGTGGAGTCTACGTTGCGGTGACCGGTCCGAACCTAGAGACTCGAGCAGAGTATCGATTCCTGAGAACCATCGGAGCTGATCTAGTGGGAATGAGTACGGTGCCTGAGGTGATTGCCGCTGTCCATGCCGGGCTTCAGGTGTTGGGCTTGAGTTGCGTGACCGACCTATGCTTGCCTGATGCTCTTGAACCTGCAGACATCGACAAGATCATCGCGACGGCCCAGAAAACTGAGCCTAAGATGTGTGAGCTAGTGACAGAACTCCTTAAGCGCGGAGAACTCTGATGCCTGACTTGGAAGGGTATCGCGCCGAAATTCTCGGGAAATTGGAGTCAATCGAGGACCTGCCCAGTCTTCCGGTCGTCATCATGCGTCTCACCGATGCCATCGAGGATAGCAACAGTTCGGCAGTCGATGTCGCCAGGATCATGGAGGACGATCCCGCGATCATGGCCAGAGTTCTCAAGATGGTCAACTCTGCATTTTATTCTGGTTCTTTGGCCAGTGAACCGATCACCAACGCACAGCAAGCGATCGTCCGTCTTGGTTATGAAGCTGTCCGTAATGTAGCCCTGACGTCCAGTGTTTTCGACATTTTTTGCGAAGAGCATGCACAGGCTTTTAACCGCATGGAATTCTGGCGACACTGTATCAGTGTGGGCATCGTCGCGAATGTCATTTACGATTACTCGACAGTTCGAAGTAAGATACAGCGAGATTCACTTGCCCTGGGGGGACTCTTACACGATATGGGCAAGATCATCCAAGAGCAGTATTTCTACTCACTCTTCACGCAAGTTCTTACTTTTGCCGAAGAGCATGACCGGCCTCTTTATCAGATCGAAGAATCAGTTTTTAGAATTGATCACTCTGAGATTGGCGCTTGGTTGGGAAGGACTTGGCGTCTTAACCCAGAGCTCATCGCCTGTATTGAATTTCATCATCACCCAATGAGAGCTCCAGCGGAGTATCGGGAGATGGTGTGTCTTGTGCATATCGCTGATTATATCTGTAACCTAAAGAAAATTGGCCATAGCGGGAACCCGAAGCCTCCACCTTTCAATGATGAAATCTGGAGATCTGTCGGGCTTCATGAGAGCAAAATCCCTGAGATACTGGCCATTGCTGAAAAAGAATCGGAGAAATCCGAGATCCTTCTCAGTCTCGCCTGATCGACTCCTTCTAGAAAAGTTTTTCAAGCCATGTTTTCCAATATCGATAAGGAAATTTCTACGGCCGAGCAAGAGGCCTCAATTCTCAAATCCTGGGAAGAGAAAGACATCTATGGTCAGCTATTAAGGGAGCGTAAAGGAGAGCCCTCCTACGTTTTCTTTGAAGGGCCTCCGACAGCCAATGGCAAACCTGGTATCCACCATGTGATTGGAAGGAGTGTGAAGGACGCGGTCTGCCGTTACAAATCCATGAAGGGTTTCTACACTGAGCGCAAGGCAGGTTGGGATACTCACGGGTTACCCGTAGAGATAGAGGTTCAGAAGAAACTTGGGCTCGACGGAAAGCTTGAAATTGAAGATCACGGAATCGAATCTTTTAATCACGCATGTCGGGAAAGTGTTTTTACCTACAAGGACCTTTGGGATAAGATGACCCGTCAGATGGGTTATTGGATTGACCTAGAGAACCCTTATATCACTCTCGACAACAACTACATCGAATCGGTCTGGTGGATCCTCAAGGAATTCCATGACAAGGACATGGTCTACAAAGGCCACCGTGTGGTTCCTTATTGTCCAAAATGTGAGACGCCACTTTCTTCTCACGAGGTCGCCCAAGGGTATAAGGACGTAAAGGACCCCAGTGTCTACGTTACGATGAAAGCCACTGGCAAGGACTTCGACTTTTTGGTGTGGACAACGACTCCTTGGACCCTCTTTTCAAACGTGGCCATCGCCGTTGGCGCAGAGCTGGACTATGTTGAAGTTCGCATCGAGGGACGAGAGCGAAAGCTGGTAGTGGCAGAGAGCCGTCTTTCCGCATTGGAGGGGGAGCACGAAGTCATTCGAACGTTCAAGGGCCAAGAGCTTTTGGGGCTTTCGTACGAACCACTTTTTCCTGAGGTGAAGCCAGAGGGTAAGGCTCATGTTGTGGTTGGAGCTGACTTCGTCAGTACTGATGACGGATCGGGGTTGGTTCATATGGCTCCTGCTTTCGGTGAAGATGACTATCGGATTGGTCGTGAGAATGGCTTGGCGGTGGTGAATACTGTTGACGCCAAAGGGTGTTTTGACGATCAAGTTCCGAGTCTTCAGGGTCGTTTTGTCAAAGAGGCTGATCTCGACATTATCATGCGCCTGAAAGAGGAAGGAAAGCTTCATCGGTCTCAGAAGATTGAACACAGTTATCCCCACTGCTGGCGATGCACGAACCCTCTTCTCTACTATGCCAGGGAATCGTGGTTCATACGAATCACAGATATCAAGGATCAGCTTATCGCGGCCAACAAAGAGGTGAACTGGTATCCCTCCAGTATTGGGACAGGTCGTTTTGGGGCTTGGCTAGAAAACCTACAGGATTGGTCACTGAGTCGCGACCGTTATTGGGGAACGCCTCTCAATGTCTGGGTCTGCGAAGATTGCGAGAAAACCCACGCCATTGGAAGTCAGGAGGAGTTGAAAAAACTCGGTGGCCTTGAAGAAGATGTTGAGCTTCACAAGCCTTACGTGGATGATATCGAGATCGACTGTCAGTCCTGTGGCGGGAAGATGAAGCGCACACCAGAAGTGATCGACTGCTGGTTTGATTCTGGAGCCATGCCTTTCGCACAGCAACACTACCCTTTCGAAAATAAAGATAACTTTGATGACCTATTTCCGGCCGATTTTATCAGTGAAGGGATCGATCAGACGAGGGGATGGTTTTATTCCCTTTTGGCGATTTCTGTTTTCCTAAAAGGAAAGAGTCCTTATCGGAACGTTGTGGTTGGAGAGCTTGTTCTGGATAAAGACGGGCAGAAGATGAGCAAGTCCAAAGGCAATGCCGTTGATCCTTTTGATCTGATGGATCGCTATGGAGCTGATGTGGTGCGTTGGTACCTCCTGACGAGCACCAGTGTCTGGCTACCGACTCGTTTTGATGAGGAAGGCGTGAAGTCCGTAAAAAGAAAAACCTTTGATACGCTCCTCAATACATACCGATTCTTCGTCATGTACGCCAATGTTGATGGCTTTTCGTTGGATACTGAGCGGGTTCCTCTAGACGAGCGCACGGAGATGGATCGTTGGTTGCTAGCCAGAATGAACACCGTGGTTGGAGATGTGAGTTCAGAATTCGACCGGTACGATTTGACTAAGGCGCTGAATATTCTGTCGGACTTTCTGATCGAGGACGTTTCTAACTGGTACGTGAGACTCAATCGTCGTCGCTTCTGGAAGGAAGGTGATGTCCAAGACAAGATGGCGGCCTACTGTACCTTGCAGGAGATCATGCTTGCCATCGTGCACTTGATGGCCCCTGCAGCCCCTTTCATCAGCGATCGAATTTATCGTGAACTTTCTGGTAAAGAAAGTGTTCACCTTTCTAGGATGCCTGAACCTGACGAATCCCTTGGTGATGAGGCTTTGGAGAGGAAGATGGGTTTTACTCGCCGTGTTGTTGAGTTGGGAAGAAACCTTAGGACTCGACACTCTTTAAAAGTACGTCAGCCTCTAGGGACAATCATTGTTCAGAGCCGAGAGCCGGTTTTTGAAGACCTGGTATTGGCAGAGTTGAATGTAAAAACATACCAGGCTGTTGATGCATCAGAGAACATTGTTAAGAAAAAGAGTAAACCAAATTTTAGAAAACTCGGACCTATCTTTGGTAAGAGAGTCCCTGAAGTTGCCAAGCTCCTGCAGAATCTGGATGGTGAAACTCTCGCAAAGGTGGAACGAGGAGAGTCCATCTCGGTGGAGTTAGATGGTGAAAGCCACGACGTTCCTCCAGAGGCCATCGAAGTTCTGGTTGATGAGTTGGAGGGAATGGTTGCTGAGGGAGATGGCGTGTTGATGGTCGCTCTCAAGACTGAGTTGGATCAAGACTTGCTCGACGAAGGGTTTAGTCGGGAGTTCGTCAATCGTCTACAGAATCTTCGTAAGGAGCTGGAACTCGAAATCACAGACCGCATTGAGTTGCGAATCAAAGGAGATTCTGAAGTCTGTGCCAAGCTGGAACGCTTTTCAGACAGTATCAACTTTGAACTTCTCTCTACGTTTTCCATAGCAGAACCAGGGGAAGGGGCCAAAGAGATTGAAATCGAGGGCGTCTCTCTGCAGGTCGGAGTGACCAAGACTTGAGTTCATCGGCAGAGCCAACGGGGGGATTCACGCCCAATTCTGACCAAGCCATCGAACTTCCATCTTCGGTCACCGTCTTTAAGAAAGAGGACGGTGAGAGTGCTTATGTCATCGGAACGGCCCACGTGTCGGCCAAGAGTATTGAAGACGTCGAAAAAGTGGTTGATCTCGTCAATCCTGAAGTCGTGGTCGTCGAGCTCTGTCAGTCTAGATACGATGCTCTTTCGGATCCCAACCGTTGGAAGAGTATGGATGTTTCCAAAGTGGTACGGCAGGGGAAGGGGATGCTGCTTCTGGTGAATCTGCTACTCTCTTCTTTTCAGCGCAAGATGGGCGAAGAGATGGGTGTTAAGCCTGGTGCTGAGATGATGAAAGCTGTCGAGTTGGCAAAGGAAAGGGGTGCAAGACTTGAGCTTGGAGACCGTGATGTTCAGGTGACTCTGGGGCGAACTTGGGGAGGCTTAGGATTTTGGCATAAGCTAAAGCTCATGGGTTCTCTCTTCGACAGCGCATTTGGAGTCGAGGAAAAGATGAATGAAGAGGAGTTGGAGCGTCTCAAAGAAGGAGATGTTTTAAATGAAATGTTGGAAGACATGGGGAGAACTTTTCCCTCGATTCGGGAACGTCTTATTTTCGAAAGAGATCTTTGGCTGATGGACTCCGTTTACCGGTGTTCTGGAAAAAACGTTGTTGCCGTCGTGGGTGCTGGTCATGTTCCTGGAATGAAGGAGCATTGGGGAGAAGAAATAGACCGCAATCAACTTTGTGAGAAGCCAAAATCAAATTTAGGATGGACGATCTTTAAATGGGGGTTTCCCCTTGTGATCATTCTGTCTTTGGCTTGGGGGCTATACAGTAATGAGTCGGGCTGGGAGGCCGTGAAAATTTGGTTCATGGCAAATGGTGTTCTGTCAGCGGCCGGTGCTTTGGTGGCCTTGGGTCACCCCTTGAGCATTCTTGCTGCTTTTGTGGCAGCTCCTTTTACCTCTTTGGTTCCGACTGTCGGTGCTGGAATGGTGACGGGTTTGGTCGAAGCCATCCTTAGAAAGCCTAAGGTTCAAGACTGTGAAACTCTTGCTGAAGACAGTGGCTCATTGAAAGGTTGGTATCGAAATCGCATAACACGAGTTTTGCTGGTGATGACTTTGAGTAGCCTTGGCAGTGCTTTGGGAACTTACCTTGGGGCCTATGGCGTTTTCAATATTATTGGGGGAACACCGTGAAAGTTTCACTTTTTCTTATAGGAATGCTGGTCATTCTTTTTTCTGGATGTGGAGATGATAAAACTCAAAACAGCCAGATTTCCGAGCTTCAGAATAAGGTTCTAGATCTTGAAGACAAATTGAAGTCAGTGGAAGGTCAGTTGGAGAAACTTGAAACTCGATATGTCGAGTTGAGCAAAGTTTCTTCAGCCAAGACATCACCCGTACCGGTGAAACCCTCTGCTGGGTCTCCTTCGAAACCAAATGTGGCGAAAACCCAGACGCTTCCGGCTACGCGTGAGGAAATGAGAGCGCACTCCCAGCGACGTATGCAGCTGAAGCGAGAGAGGATGGTGATCGACCGAGCTAAGAGAACGATTTTGGCTCTGATGGGTCAGTCTTCTCTTGATGAGATGGTGAGTCGAATGAACAGCGGAAAGATTTTGCATCCCGATGGCGCGTCTTGGACCCGTTCTCGTTTGGAAGCATTTATCAAAGAGAACCGAATAGAAAATCGCCCTCGAAAATAGGGGTAACCTTATCGTCGAGAGGCTAGGGGTCTTGGGTGTGGGTTCTAGTATCGCGCTGCAGTAGTTTGTATTTCTGTAGCTTTCGGTAGAGAGTGGCTCGGGAGACCCCGAGCTTTTCCATCATGGAGACGGCATTTCCGTGAGTTTCCTCATGTATCCTCTGCCATTTTTCCGCATCAGACTCATGGGTCTTGCTGGGGAGAGATTGAACTGGAGAAGAAGGAGGGCTGGAGGTTTCTTCTGATGAATCGCTGCCATCGTCAGGAAAAAGGATGCTCAGGCGGACCAGACCGGGCAGATGGCCTATGTCGAGAGGTTGGCCCGGGTGAGAGACGGCGGCTGAATATTCAGCGGCGTTTCTGAGTTCCCTGACATTACCTCGCCACTGGAGCTTGGACAGCTGTGAGAGAAGTTTTTCGGGAACCATAGGAGTGGGTTTTCCATTGCGGCGACAGAAAAGATTCAGATAGTGAAGAAAAATGGTGGGGATGTCTTCTGTCATCTGATTGAGGGCAGGTATGAGGATGGTGCTCGCTGCGAGACGAAAGTAGAGGTCTTCTCGGAATTTCCCATGCTCAACGAGATGAAGCAGGTTTCGGTGTGTGGCGGCTACAAGGCGAAGGTTGAGAGGGCGTTCTTGAGTCTCTCCTAGCCTTGTCAGATTCTGTGATTCGAGGACTCGAAGAAGTTTAACTTGAAGGTCCAGGGGCATGTCACCAATTTCATCGAGAAAAAGTGTTCCGCCGGCGGCACTTTCCATCAGCCCTTCCTTTCCTTCTTTTAAGGCCCCGGTGAAAGCTCCTGGAGCGTAACCAAAGAGTTCGCTTTCGGCAAGGTCTTTGGGGAGCGCGCCACAGTTAAGGGAAACAAAGGGACCATCTTTTCTGGAACTGGCCTGATGAATCCCTTTGGCAAAGAGTTCTTTTCCCGTTCCGCTAGACCCAATGAGCAAGACCGAAATGTCTGAAGGAGCGAGCTGCTCGGCGAGATTTTTTGCTCGAAGTAGGTGTGAGCTGTTCCCAAGAAGCTCGTAGAAGGGGCTCTCACTCCCTCCTTCGTCGTCGCTGTCTTTTTCTCCCAAAGTGCAGAGCCAGATGCCCGCGAGATGTTCGTGGTGGTAGACTGGGAAGATTTGAGCTTTCCAGCTTTTCCCTAGGTCTTCAGATTCGATGGTGATCTGAGGATTGGATCTGAGGTTAGAGAGTATTTCTGGGAGAGGAGGCTTTAGGGTGAAGAGGTCGTCGACCAGTTGGCCAACTTTTCTAGGGTTGAGGTCAAAGGTTTTTGTGGCTCCTTCGCCCAGAAAAAGAATCCTTCCTTCAGCTGAGAGAAAAAGTGGGTTGGGCATGGATCCATTGAGCATCTGCAAATGGAGCTGATTGGTTTGCATCACTTCTTTGCGGAAGTGAGTCAGGCGTCGACGTTGGTCCAGACTCTGAAGTACAGTGAACATATATAGACGAGCGAGGGTCGGGCTGCCGTGGTGAGCTGGGAGGAAAAAGCCTAGGCAAGCTCGAATTCGCCCATCGACATCAAAGAGAGGGCTGCCCACTGCGACATAGTGCCTCAAGATTTCGAGGCTATGTTCGGGGCCGGTGCAGTGGCGAGTATTTTTGAAGTGTAGAGATTTGGAGATGGCGTTGATGCCCGCGTCTTCCATAGCAAAACTGACTCCACGAATTAGGGGAAGGTTGTTTTCGGCTTGAAGGACTTCAGAATTATCGTGAATGGTACGAATGAGATGACCGTGAGTGTCCGTGATGACCCAAAAGCAGGGGCTCTTGGTCATGTTCCCTTTGTGAGATTCGAGAAACTCAACGACATCACTAAGTTCCTCCCGAATCTTGGCGAGGTCGTTGGGAGGTATTTTCTCTTTCAGCTTTGGGAGAGCTGGGTCAACCCCCGTTTCGTGGGCTAGTTTATAGAACTCGTGTTGTTCTTCGCTGGAGAAGTCTTCTGGTGTGAGTTCGCCCCGGCGCCACCGTTCGAGTTTATCTAGATTGGAGCCCATGATTTCGGGCATGTTAGCCGACATGGGAGCGAAAAAAGTGCTTGGCAGTGGGGGGTGGATTATGCTCGGTGAAGCTGTACTTCCTTCTGGAGTTGCTGGCTGTTGGTCTCTTCTCGCAACAGTTGGCTGTAGAGACCGTCTTTGGATTTGAGCTCATCGTGAGAGCCTATTTCCGAAATTCTTCCTCTTTCGAGGACGACAATTCGATCTGCGTGGCGAATGGTGGATAGACGATGGGCGATGATGAGGGTGGTTCGGCCATTCATGACACTGTTCAGTGCTCGTTGCACTTCTCTCTCTGAACGATTGTCGAGCGCGGACGTGGCTTCATCTAGAAGTAGGATGGGCGGATCCATGATCAGCGTGCGTGCAATGGCAACACGCTGCTTCTGCCCTCCGGACAGCGAGACCCCGTTTTCGCCGATCATAGAATCGTAACCGTCGGGGAGTTCCGAGATGAAGTCGTGCGCTTTGGCGAGGCTAGCTGCTTTTTCTATCTCAGAGAGACTAACGTCAGATTTCCCGTAAGCGATGTTCTCTGCGATGCTTCCTGCGAAGAGTGTGGGCTCTTGAAGGACGACGCCGATGCTCTGTCTTAGGGATCGTGAGCGGATTTTCTCAAGAGGAAGTCCATCGATGCGAATTTCTCCGGAAGTAACATCGTAGTAACGCATCAGGAGATTTCCTATGGTAGACTTGCCCGATCCACTGGGGCCAACGAGAGCCACGGTTTCGCCGGGCTTGATATGGAGATTGAAATTTTCCATGACCGTAGTGGGTCGAATTCCTTCGTAGCGAAAGTTAATGTTTTTGAAGAGAATGTCTCCTTTGGTTCTGTCTGGGGGGAGTAGGAGAGGCCCGCCTTCGGACTCAGGTTCTTCTTCGAGGATCTGCTGAACTCGGGCCAGTCCAGCCATGCCGTCGGCGAGAATAGGACTAAAGTTGGTGATCACTTGCATTGGGCCCAGCAGCATGTTTAGATAGGAGAGGAAGGCGACAAAGGCTCCTAGGCTGGTTTCTCCTTCCCAGATGAGGAGTGAGCCGATACCCAGCATGGCGCAGGTCATGATGGTTCCTAGGCTTTGGGCAATGGTGCCACAGCGAATGTTCAGGCCAACGGTCTTGAGGTGTTGGTCGAGAATGCCTCGGAATAGTCCCATGAATCGTCTGGATTCGTAGCGTTCCTTGCCTAGGGATTTGACGACCTTGATGCCGCGAATGACTTCAGAGATATTGCCGGAAATTTCCGCCAGAAGTTTTGATGTTTTGATCTGAATTTTTTTAGCTTTTGTTTTGATGGTGAAGAAGGTGCAGGCGTAGATGGGGAAGAGGATGAGAATGACGAGCCCCAGTCTCCATTCGAGAATGAGCATCATTGTGAGAGCGCCAAGGATGGTGAGTCCGTTGAGGATGAGATTGTTCACTCCTTGATTCATCATGGCGTGTATTTTCTGAACATCGCTGATCAAACTGGCAGTGAGTTTTCCGCTCTGATAGTTGTCGTGGAATTTCATGGGCAGGCTTTGGACGTGCTGAATCAGACGTCGACGAAAGTCCAGCATCGTTCTCTGTGAGGCGTATTGCATGCAGCGAACTGCGGTGATGTCGAAGATCAATCTGAAGATGAGGAGGCCAAGAAGGATCAGGAGGGCTGAAACCATGGCTCCGGAGTCTCGGTTGGGGATAACGTCATCGATGATGCTCTTGATGACGAGGGGAGGAATGATTCCAGCTAGAGCATAGATGGTCATGCACACCCCACTGAGGAGGAAAAGGTGCCGGTAGGGCTTGACCATGGGCCACAAAAATCTCATAATGAACTTGTTTTTGAATAGATGTCGAAGCAAAGAAACTTCTGTGCCAACTAGGCGCCGTTAAGAAATCCTCTGGATGAAAAATCATAAGTATTTGATATTTAGATGCTTATGATTATGTGGTAAATCTCAGTCTCCCGGGAGTCTCATTTTAGTCTCAAGAAAGTGAGACTGGTGAGTAGAAATGAGACTAGTTTGAGACTTCTGATGTGAGATCTGCTGGAACCCAGCCGATTCCCGAATCGTACCAATGGACTTCGACCCATCCCCCTTGCTCCCTGAGCACGGTTCCGGAATGCCCGCTCTTGAAACGGCCTTCTCCGAGGATGCCAGGATAAGCAGAGCCGACTCCGCTCCGGGGATTGAATTCCTTCATGAGCACAACTTCTCTGGAGACTCCCCAGTCAGATTCGCGTAAGAGTGTGACTCCAAGGAGTAGGATGAGTATTAGAGAGGATACTCCCCATCTTTGAATTTTTCGTTGGGGAGAGGCTCTGAAAATAAGGAGCGTTCCGATAAGAGCGAAGAGGAGAAGCAGTGACTGCAGTCCTACAACAGGAATGGCTTCCCAGGTGTCCTGAGCCCATCCTCCGATCAAGTTCTGTTGTTCGTCGGAGATGGGAACTCCAGCTTGCCTTGAGGCTCGTCGAAGGTGATCAACCACCCTTGGGTCATTGGGGTTTTTGAGGTGGGCTAGTTTAAGCTGAAGAATGGCTGGCCCATATTCCTCCAACTGAAGGTGAAGTGTTCCTAGATTATAGTGGAGAGCTGAGGGAGGGTTGAGAGTGCCCAGTAGGAGCCTCTGATAGGCTTGCCGTACTTTTCCGAGGGCGGTCGTCTTTGACTGATCGTCTTCAATAGAAATGGCATCGGTGTAACTGCGATGGAGCTGGACGAGCTCTAGATCAGTTGAGGCTGATGCACAGAATGGAAGAACCAGCAGGATGAGAAGGAAGGATAGCCTTCTCACTTGAGTCCCTCCAAGCGTTGGACCATGGATTTGGTTTTCTCGGACATTCTACTTCCATCGGATTGGCGTCCGTAACCTTCTTGTTCGAGTTCACTAACGAGGGATTGCAGATCACTTGCCAACTGAGTATCCGTATGGGTGAAAGAGCTCGGGTCTTGGCACTGGTGCTGGTGAAGCAGGTACTTTGAAAGTAGGTCGAGCATTTGGGTGGGCGTATCAAGATTTCCTAGGGAGTTGAGGACATAGGAGCCTTCAAAGCTGGCCTGATTATTTTTCCGGTTTGCTTTCCAGCTCGGCAGGGCCCAAGCGATGAACAGTCCGGCTAGCCAGATGGCAGAGACGAGAGGTGCGAGCCAAGCCCAGGAGAGTGAATGAGTCGCTGATGATTTTAATAGAATGAGGTCAGTCTCTAAGCCATGCAATCTGGAAACGGTCTTCTTTTTCTGCTCTTCTTTTTCAATGAGGAGAACCTCAACGGCTCGGTCATCGAGAAGTGTGGCGTCGTCGATCGTTTCAATCGTTACAGGAATAGGTTCAGATTTGGCAATGTGGTAGCTTTCATCGATGAGAGAGAAGAATGGCGCCTCAATGGCTGGGATGGCTTTCAAGTTTTTATCCTTAGGGCGAACAATGATGCCACTGAAGACCGCGGAATTTTTGAGGTCTTCTCGCACCATGGCCGAGGTGTTAACATCAAAGGCGTCTTTCCATGCAGGCAGGTTATGAAAGTCAGGAAGCTGTAAGGTCTCTCCTCTCCGATCTGAACTTAGGGTTAGGGTGAGGGCAAGAGGTGAGTGGAGTTGGATTGTGTCACCGGTTTGTAGGTCATCGATGACGACTTTAGCCTCCAATTTTTCACAGACCTGACCTTGAAAGTTTGATGGCTTTCCTTCCTCGGGAGGAGGAGAGACTTTGAGGTAGAGAGTCGGAGTTTCTATTTTCTGAGC
>Ga0233432_10000526_pt1 | contig 36935 bp, 39 predicted proteins | sample SI_122_August201_6_FD_179870 | JGI IMG/M metagenome (GOLD analysis project Ga0233432, IMG submission 179870) | Seawater microbial communities from Saanich Inlet, British Columbia, Canada - SI_122_August2016_10_MG | ecosystem: Environmental > Aquatic > Marine > Inlet | place: Canada: British... | reverse complement strand
CTACATCACTACACACCTCCTTATATAAACTCTTCTGAATACTTTTACTTAACATCTTTCAACACTTCCCACAACCCTATTCTACATTACACACTTCAACTTTTTTTTCTTTGGGGGTTCCGCCCCCCTACGACGGATCTTTGTAAAATTTATAAAAGCGACGGTTTTTAAATAAGACCCCTCTTTTAAAAAAATTGAAGTTCATTACTTAGAATTTAGAGTACGCATCACTAAAAATACAAGATGAGTAAATCATTAAAAAATTGTTCGATATGTCACGCAGCAAAACACAAAACAGGTAAGTGCTTTCAAAGAAATTTATATGATAGACTTGTAGGAAATTTACGACAGTTTATTGAAGATCATGTGGGTCTTGACAATCAAGATCAGAATTGGGTTATTAGAAGTGTTTGTGTAGTCCCTAAATGCGAAAAAAACGCACTAAAATATATTGTTACATCATTGCTTCTTATATATAGCTACTACTCTCCACACAATAATAAATGGTATGAGATAGATGCTAGTTGTGTGAAACCAACAAAACCTATTGGTAAACACACCAAATTACAATTAGAAAACTTATATGTACGAATAATGAAGAAATTTATTGATATTTTTGTAGAAATACGACTTGATGAAAAAAAGTATATGAAAAAAGAAGAAGAGGAAGCAGAACAAGATCAGTGTCCTATTTGCTTAGAAAGTATTAAGGGGCAAAAAACATGCACTACTGAATGTGGACACTCTTTCTGTTCTCCTTGCTTCTTCACAACAATGCAGTCGCAAATAGATCAGAGAGGAAAATCTACATGTCCATTATGTAGAACAATATGCTTACAGAATAGATCTAGGTATTAAAAATAAAATTGTATCTATAGCTCAGTTGGTAGAGCGCTCGACTTTTGATCGAGTGGCCGAGGGTTCAAGCCCCTCTAGATACACACATGGGACATAATATAGTTCGCCTCCTCGTGGTGTGTCCTGGTTAATACTAAATGAACTATTCCCTTTTAGCACAGCAAGATGCTAATTGTCGTCGGTCTAAACTTTTAATTCAAAATAAATAATAATTACATGATAAAAAATGACCTGGATAAGTCATTAAACTTTCCCGAATCCTGCTTAAAAATCCAAGCAGGGGGTATGTTCCACCTTAACCGGTATGCATGCTTATGTAGCTCTCCCATACCACGGTTATCGTATTAGATAATATCCCAAACGTAGGGGCCGGAGAGCTCATGGCCCAGAACTATTCCAGTATCTTTATGCTATGACAAAGAGAACCACTTCCGCAAGGGGAGTCACGGTGACTCGGTAGTGAAAAGATTGGGTGATAGAGGAATTAGTCACTACTTACTTGGTGGAGAAGCCGTAATATATGCGGTTGTAAAGTAAGACATTATACAGCGTTACAAAGGGTTTATAATATGATCAATGAAATTCAACCGACGGGAAGAAGATCTGAGAAAGTAAAATTCACTCTATAAAATACTTTATTTAACTATATAGTATGTCTTGGTTGTAAAAAACTAAGACCGTTAGTGTATTGGAAAAACATAGTTAACTTTTCTGGAAGAGTTTATTTCTGTGATGGCCTAATCAGGAATAAACTAATATAGATTAGAGCGCTTATGTTTTGGTGCTAGTGGGTAGTTAAGACTTCTCTATTTGAAAATAATTATTAAAAGAAGTCCTTTGAACATAAAATTAGGACGCTAGTTTTATGTTCATTGTTTTTTTTTTATTTTTCTTGTTCTGTTTTTTTTAACACCAGGATATCTATGTGATACCCAACATAATGCACAAAATACAGTTCCATGCTGTTTTGTTACTTTCAATGAGTCATATATAAATATTTTACCTGGATGTATTTTAAATCCTTTTGATGTAGAATTATTTTTAAAAATCTCAACTGATTTATTCATTTTACCATAACCTCTTCTTTCAATTAATCCCTTTAATGAAATAGATAAACTATCTAAAGCATCTTGTTTAGTCCCATGTCCTGAGTATTCTAATGCAAATCCTCCTAAATATTTATTAGTATTATCATAAACATCTGTAGTTAACACAGCAGTACTAATAAATTCCCCTTTATCACCATTTGCTTGTGCTTTTATACATTCCATTGCTTCTCCCCAATTAATCCGCTTTAAACCATCTTCTTTGGATATTTTTTTCGCATGTGTAGGAATAACACTTGTATATTCGATTATATTACAATCTTCAATTCCAGCATCAGTTAAAGCTGCGTCATATGATCCTGTTTCATACTTTAACCCTTGAGAACCTGCTTCAGATTCTCCCTTTCCACTAGTAGCAAAATATTCATAAGGAATTCTATTTCCAAATATCATATTATATAATATAATTACATTTTTCTTTTAGATTTCTTAGATTTCTTAGATTTCTTAGATTTCTTAGATTTCTTAGATTTCTTAGATTTCTTAGATTTCTTAGATTTCTTAGATTTCTTAGATTTTCTTTTTCCTCCAAATGTAGCCGGTCCATATCCATAAATAGGATCTTTTGGGTCTTCTTTAACTTCACCAGATTCGATAGCTTCTCCAGTTTCAAATTCCATTGGATCAGAAAATAAATCTCTTTGCATTTTTGACACATCAGTATACACTGTATTTCCTGATTTAACCATTTCGTAACGGGTTCTAGGTGTAATAACACTTCCATCAGGAGCAACAAAATCGCTTCGAGGACCTTCATATTCAGGCTCTAAATATTTTCCCTGTCTTTGCATTTCAGCTATAGCTTTTTTATTCTTTTCTCTCTTTTCTTTATCCATTATCCTTTTCTCATCCATATGTTTTTGTTGAGCATTTTTTTTAACAGGTGTTTCATATCCCTCACCACCTTTTTTTATACGCATAGATTTAGATCTTGGCATATATATATATATTAATTATACAATAAAAAAATACAAATTTAAATTACTAGAAAATGGATTTATATATTTGGAATCATTTTCTCTCTACATAAACAACAATATCCTCCTGTAGATTTGTTTTTTATCATATTATTTGTAAAACAATGTAAACAAATCTTATGACCACAATTAGGCATAAAATAACTAGTAAGTTTAAATTGATCTAAACAAATTGGACAACAATTATCTTTATTTTCTCTCTGTATCATTTCTTTAATTTGATTTTCAAACTGATTTAACTTATCAAATGTATTTTTTATATTAATATCTATATTCTCTATATTTTGAATTTCAAAATCTAAGCTTTTTAAAGGTTTTAATTCTGGGAATTTTTCCATCCTATATGGATTAGCGAGACATTTGGAAAGAGATTTGGGATAAATATTCTTTTCCAAAAAATCTTTAATTTCCTGTTCTTCTTGAAGTCGTTTAATAAATAGATCAATGTCTTCCATTTTGAGAGAAATAATAAAATAAATTATTTAACTAAAAGCATTTCAATTTTATTTAAATAATTATTAAATATATAATGAATATTCATCCCCTCTGGACTGTTTGTATATTAGTAAGATTGTTACTAATATTAATAATAAGATATACTTATAAAAATAAACAAATAAAAAATGTATTTTTATTTATTCTATTAGCTATTGGATTAGGTTTTATATACAAATTTATATTTGGTTCTAACAATGAAATTCAATTGAACAAAGTTTTTTGGCATGATTCTCGTTTATTACATGGAGTATTATATATCACAGCTAGTTATTATCTATATGCCAATAATATTAATTTAAATTCAATTATTCTATTATTAGATATAATCTTTTCATTCCTCTATAGATTTTTATTAAAGAAATAATTAAATTAGAATTGTATTTACTTTTTTTTTACTTTTATAAATAACACTACCTACATCTGGTCCTTTTTTTAAATTATTACATTTAGTATAACAAATTTTCAAGTTTTTTAAATTTTTATATTTAGTATTGTTTTTACATAAAGTCGCAGCATAAGCTAATACATCTTCATCAGGATTATTATCCTTAATAATAACATGACATGATGGAAATGAATTTAGATGTAGCCATATATGATCACAATCAAAATTAATAATATCCCAATTTTCCTTGGCATTTTGTCCAATGACTATAGTTGTATCGTTAAACTCTTCTGTCTTCATTATAGTATTATATTGATTTAAAATATTTAAGAATTTCAAATCAATTTTATTCAAAATAAATATGTGTTCTTGTTTTTGTTTTATCATTATTAAAAACTATTTTATTTTTATTATTTTTTGACCATTTTTTATATTGTTTTACTGTCATCCATAATGTATGTGTTCTAACTTGTTCCATTAGATGTAATATACAAGTGTCTTTAAATAAATTTAATAAGGTATTCCCCAATCATCAGTAATCTTTTGAAAGCATTTACATGCTTCTAAATCTTTTGTTTGAGATTCCTTTCCACAAAAACTACATATATATTTAAAACTTTGTGTCATAATAGACAGTTTACCAGATTTAAATAATTGTTCTAGTTCACTATATCCCCCTATATGATTTCCATTAATAAAAATATTTGGAACTGTTTTGTGATTAGTTTTTGAAATTAACTGTTGATGTAAAATTGAACCTTCTTGTATTATATCCATTTCATAAACTAAAGGTTTTATATTACAACTGTCAAGTAATAGTTTTGCTTTATTACAAAATCCGCATGTAGTTTTGCTAAAAACACATACTTTATTAGTATCAATATAAAAATCAAGTAAAGACATTTATTATTTAAATTAGAATATTATTTTTAAATAATAACTCTTATTTATTTACTAATTTCTGTATTATCCTTTTGCTTATTTTTAATAAAATGTCTATTCATAAAACGCTGAATATTAAAATAAGTGACTTGGGTATTATCATCTGTTCCAAGTAATTCATGTAGCTTATTATCAGGTTTGATAACACGATTATTTTCGTCTGTGGTAAGAGAATGTTGCTTGATGTAGCTACAAATAAATTTGGTTACTTCAGTTCTAGCAATTTCACTTCCATGATCCTTGCCCATAAAATCACACAAATCATTGGAAATTGGAGAAGCGGCAGCAAATCCAGAAGGCTTTCTATTTCCTTTGGACATCTTCTTTGTTACCTCCTTCTTGTGTTGTTTAATTTCCTTTTTAACTGTCTTTTCAAGACTCTTTAGTTGATTAGACAATGCAGTAATCTGAACCTTAAACTGAGATAATGTTGATAAAATAGAAGTAAATTGATTATCAATTTGAGAATCCTCAACAACTTCGGTAATTTGTTCTGTATCAATAGCACTCATTATATATATTACATACATGTAGTATCTTTAAACTAATTTTTTAAAATAGTTAAAAGTATTTTAAAAAATATATTAAATTAAAATAATAACTTAATAATTTTTATTTTTTTATTTAATGAGAATCAGACTGTTCAGAACGGTTTGCTGAACGACGGGTGGATGCCTTTCTTCTAGTAAGAACCCATTCCTCATCATCACGAGCACCTTCTCTAGGACCGGTGCCACGATATTGTGGGCGACTATCTCGATCAGAAGAGGATCTAGGAGGACGGGAAGATTGACGACGAGGAGGAGCAGCAGAACGAACCTCGTTGCGTGTCTCACAAAGGAGTTGGCCTCCACCGATTCCAGAAACAGTCTGAGCTTGATACTTATGGTCACCATCCTCAACAGTGGTTAAAGAAAATTGAACATACTCGCCTTGGACCAAATATTTATATTGCTCCTCGTTTACTTGAATAGAACTATGATGGGTAAATACATCAGTATTTTTTTCTACATCACTAGATTGAGGTGTAGAAACAACTGTAATAAAACCGTAACCAGCCTTATTATTAAACCACTTTACACGGCCAGTATAAAGTGTAGAAGGTGTAGCAGTATTAGACGCTGTGCTCATTATATACACTTGTATTAGGTAAGCTTTAAGTTGTTTATTATAATGTTTTAAGAAGGAAAGAAATAAATTCATAATCAGGTTCTTCTTGGTAAGACAAATTTTCAGCATATTCAAGAAGTTCAATTAATTTAATAGGAATTTCTATGTTTTCTCTCATGATGTATAAAAAATTTTTTTTTAATTTTAGAATTTCTTTCTCTTTTTCTTTTAAATTTATTATTTTTAAACCTTGCCAAGGTAAATTTCCTAAATATAAATAAAATAATATATAAACCATTGAAATTATATCATCTCTTCTACTTGGTTCTTCTCCATTATGAATATTTTTACTTACATATCTTAATGTTCCAGTTATAGTTTCATGTTTCTTATTAGATTTATGATAGCCATTTTTATCAATATATTGTTTTGATAATCCAAAATCAATCAATTTAATTTTTTCATTTTCCATTAAAAAATTACCTGGTTTTATATCCCTATGAATTATTCCATGTAAATGTATATTTTTTATACAAATTAACATTTGTAAACCCAATTTCCTTATTAATCCTTTTCTATTCATTTCTTTAAGAACAGATTTACTATAAAATTCATCTATTTGATTATCCAACAATTCCATTATTAAATAATTGTAACTTACGGTTTCACCATAATATTTTATATTTACTACAGTATCCAACGATTTTAAATATCGCAATATAGTTGTTTCATACTTCAAAGTATTTTTGGATGATTTTTTTTCTATTTTAACAGCTACATGTTTTTTTTTATAAATATGAGTTGCTTTCCAGACTTCTCCATATGAACCTTTACCTATTTTATTTATCAATTTATAATCATTAATTAATTGCATTACTATTATAGTATAGTATATTAATATTTTTTCAAAAAATAAAAATTGAAACTTATTAAAGATTTAAAAATTATATTAATAATAAACTATGGTTATAATCTGTAAAGACACATTCCCTTCAAATGATAAATTCAAAGAGCATTTTCAAAATTTTCCATTTGAATTAAGCGATTTCCAAAAATATGCTATACAGTCTATTGTCGAAGGTAATCATATTTTAATTACTGCACATACCGGTTCAGGTAAGACGCTACCAGCTGAATTTGCTATTGAATATTTAGTAGGAAAAGGAAAAAAAATAATATATACATCTCCTATTAAAGCTCTATCTAATCAAAAATTTCACGAATTTTCTGAAAAATTTCCCAATATTAGTTTTGGTATTTTAACAGGAGATATTAAATTTAATCCTGAAGCAGATGTATTAATTATGACCACGGAAATTTTAAGAAATACTCTTCTTCAAAAACAAATTAATAATCAAAATGTTCCTCTACAATTTGAAATGGATTTCCAAAATGAACTTGGCGCTGTAGTATTTGACGAAGTTCATTATATTAATGATGCTGATAGAGGTAAGGTTTGGGAAGAAACGATTATGCTTTTACCAAATCATATTCAATTAGTTATGCTTTCCGCCACTATTGATAAACCAGATCATTTTGCAAAATGGATTGAAGAAGTTAAATCAGATGATAATAATCAAAAAATTGTCTATTTAGCACCAACTAACCATAGAGTTGTTCCTTTAAAACATTACTTATATACTACCTTACCGCAAGGTATTTTAAAAAATATAAAAGACAAAGAATTTATTAAATTTATAAATCAATTCTTACATAAACCTATGGAAATTAAAGATAATAAAAAACAGTTCCATGAGGAAAATTACGAAAAAGTAAGAAAATTATTAGAATATACTAAAAAAAATAACTGCTATATGAAACCTTCTTTTGTTTTAAATGAAATTACCAAATATTTAAATAATAATAATATGTTGCCTGCTATTTGCTTTGTATTTTCCAGAAAGGGAGTTGAAAAATTTGCCCAATGTATTAATGTATCCTTATTTGATGAAGAATCAACAGTTCCTTCTACAATTAGGAATGAATGTAAACAAATTTTACGCAAACTTCCAAACCATAAGGAATACACTAATTTACCTGAATTTGATTTTATTATTAAATTATTAGAGAAAGGAATTGCCATTCATCATTCAGGTGTAATGCCTGTTTTCAGAGAAATGATTGAATTATTATTTGCCAAGGGATATATTAAATTATTATTTGCTACTGAAACATTTGCAGTAGGCATTAATATGCCAACTAAAACAGTTATATTTACTGGTTTTGATAAATTTAATGGTTCAAGTATGAGATTATTATATCCACATGAATACACACAAATGGCTGGAAGAGCTGGAAGAAGAGGATTAGATACTATTGGACATGTGATTCATTTAAATAATATGTTTTCATTACCTTATACATTTGATTATAAAAATTTACTTAATGGAAAACCACAATCACTACAATCTAAATTTCAAATTTCTTATAATTTAATATTAAATTTTCATCAATTTAATAATAATACATTAGATTTTGCCTCAAAAAGCATGTGTCATGGAGAGATTAATACTGAAATATCTATTCAAGAAAATAAATTGACAGAATTAAAAGAAGAATATAATAAAAAGATTGAAAATCCTCTTTATAAGTCAATTATAAATAATAAAGATAAATACGAACAATATTATAAACTCACAGAAGATATTAAAACAAGTAAACAAAAAATCAGAAAACAAATTCAAAAAACATTAGAACAAATTGAGAATGGTAACAAACACTTTAAAAATGAATTAGAACAATATAATTCATTATTAAAATTAGAACATGAAATTATTAAACAAGAAGATTATATTAAAAATTTAAAAGAGTATTTTATTTTAAATTACAATGAAAAATCTTTATTCTTACAGAATATGAACTTTTTAGATAATGACTATAAAGTATCTGAAAAAGGAGCATGTGCTACATTCATTCAAGAAACTCATTGTCTTGCTTTTATTGACTATTTCTTTAAAAATAATTATTTACAAAATTTATCAGCCATAGATATAGCGGCATTATTAAGTTGTTTCAGCAATATTAGAGTTAAGGATGAAGTAAAAATTAATAGTGCAAATAATTTATTAACCCATAGTGAATTAATTGATTCAGTAATTACATTAAAGTGTGTATATGATGAATATATGATAGAAGAATCTAGATTAAATAGTAGTATAGAAAATTTAGATATATCATATGAACTAGTTGTTCCTATTCATGATTGGTGTAACTCACATGATGAAGGAACATGTAAATTTGTATTACAATGTTGTGAAAATCAATTTGAAATATTTACAGGTGAATTCATTAAAGCAATTCTAAAAATTAATAATATGGCCAATGAATTAAAAAATGTAGCAGAATATTTGGGAAATATAGAACTATTACATAAGCTTCAACAAATTCCTGAATTGACATTAAAATTTATTGCTACAAATCAATCTCTATATGTATAAATTTATTTCAAATAGAAATTATAGTAAAATATGTAATCTTATTTTTTTCTTTAATGTTGCTTCTTCTTGAAAAACAAATACCTTAAACTTATATTTCTGAAAATTAATCAAATCAAATCGAGAGGTGATTCGTGAAACAGATTTCAAATTTTCAAGATAAACTATATATTGAAATAATCCATCATTTCTAACAATTTTATCAAATACATATCCATCATATTCTGTTTCTAAGACAGTATTATCAGTAGAGCATAAATGAAGTAAACTACAATCTGTCTGTATTTTGCGAATTGCCCTCATAGTTGTATTAATATATTCTAAACGATTTGTCCATTTTTCATAAAACATATCAAACTTTTCTCCGTAACTTACCATTTTCATATTTTTTTGTAATTTGGCCATATTTAATAAATCTACCAATCTTCTAATAGGTGATGTACAATGAATATATGATTCTAATTCTAACATTTCATGACATTTTCGTTCATCATATAAATCATATTGTCCACAGGAACTATTCCATATTCTAAGAAAATTATTTACATTATCAGGTAAGGTATCATCTATTTTATAATCTTTATTAAAAGACACAGATCGATAAATCCCGTTATTATATCTAACCATATCTCGTGATGTATAATAATTCATTAAAATCATTAAATAGGCTACCATATCATGACTATCATTTATTTTTTTTAAATATTTATAATCTTTTGAAAGTTCGGTTACTACTTTAAACATTAATTTATAATTAGCATCTTTTTTTAATTCTTTGCTTTCATATACATGATTTTTATAAACTTTTATATACGAATTATCTAAACAATATCCTATAATTTCATTATCTTTTATAGTAATATCTATTCCGAAAGCCAGTCTAATTTCTTGTTCACATAAACTACATACACAATTCGATAAAGAAAGTGGCATCATAGGTCTTTTCCGATCAGGCAAATAAATGGTAGATATTCTCTCTGAAAATGAATTCCATAAATCTAATTCTTCCATCCAAAGGGGAACATTAGAAATATAGATACTAATTTTATAACAATTATTACCTAAATCTATAATACTAAACGCATCATCATAATCAGTTGTTTCTTTAGAATCTATACTGTAAACAGGTTCTTGACTTCTATCTTTTAGATTATATTTGGAAATCATAGAAGAAATGAATTCAGGAGCGGTTTTTTTCTTTAATTTATTACTAACAACTTTATTAAATTCTTGAATAGAAGCATATAAACTTTTACAATATAACTGATATTCATAAAAATTGGATAATATATCAACATCGCCTAACACGCTTACGACGGTGCCTTGTGGATGTTTTCCGTCCCAATTATTAAATTTGAATACAATATATTTATTATCAATATTTTTAGAAAAGCCCAGCTTAACATTATAAGGCATTAAAAATTCAGGAAATCGCCTATCATCAGGTATACACTTATAAAGAAATTTATCTTTGATTCTTCCAAAAGTTTTATTACCTTTTAATACTAATATGCCTGGTATAGAAGGCATACACCTTACACTTGAATGGAGAATATTGACCTTGTTTTCAATCATTTCAAAAATATCACTGGAAAATAATTTATTTGATGCTGGATTAATGGGTAGTTTTTCTATTTCATTGAGAGATAAAGCATCAAATAAATTCCAATCCGTATAATTGCGATCATTTACTAATATTTTATATTGAACCGACATAATATTAATGGTAAGTAGTATTTAATATTATTAAAAATCAATTTTATTTATAATGAATTAACAATTTATAAATATCATATACAAATAATAGCTTGAGAAAAGTATAGTATGGAAAATGAGTAAATATATTTTTATTTATCCAATAAATTATATCTTTATGATTTTCTTTTAAATTAAATCCACACTGTTTATTGTATTCTAATGTTATTGGGCATTTCCATTTATGATAATATTGAAATATCAAAACTACACAAAGAAATAATAAATGATATATATATTTTCCAAATATAATTGAACCAAACCATAAATACATTGAAATAATATGATGAACAAAATTATTTATAAATGTCATTGGTGAAGGAATAGAACATTGAAACAATACATTATCAAGAGTAAATGATATAATAACAATTAAAATAAAAATATTCATCTTAGAAGTTAGAAATTTCATATATATATATTAGGCAGAAATTTTATCATCCGAGTTGCTATTTGAATCTTCTGTAACTTCCTGTTCAATATTTTTTTTCTTTGCTATTTCTCTCTTTACATTTTGATTTTGAAGCATATTAACTAATAAGTGATTTGAAATAGCAATATTATTCATATATGTTTTATATTTAAAACATACTAAACTTGTATTTTCTTGAAACCAAATACTATACCACCAATAAGCAGGAATAAAAATTATTTGACCTTTTTTTAATGTTACCTCCAATGTTTTTAATTTATCAAAATCTGCTTTAAACTGAGATTGAACATCCCAGGGATTAACAGGAGAGAGAAATTCAAAATTATCATAATCTTTAATGGTATATAAATATCGAGATGATTTAGGAGGAATTAATTTTATTTTTATACTTCCTTGTGTAACAAGTATAAAATTTCTATAATTTAATTCATATTTTAAAATTGTTTTAGTATTATTAGATGAAAATTGAAAATCATATATACAATTACTAACCGAATAAGGTCTTAAAAAATTATCATTATACCGCATATGTTTAATTAAGCTAGTTTCTTCTAAAAATTCTTGATTATTTTCACTTAAATATTTTTCTTCTTTATCTTTACGGAAAATTTCTCTGCCTGTATTTAATGTTAAAGGTAAATACAACTCACAAACATCATCATATTCTTTAACATTTCTAACTTTTATATCAAAAGCTCCATAATTTTTTTCAATGGAATCAATATTACATTCTTGTAACAAACCATCTACATTATAATCAAATATTACTGGTTGTCGTAAGTCACATATTTCTTCCAATTTTTCCTTAGAAGGTTGATCTATTTCATAAACTTCTAAATCATTACTAGTCCGAAGATGAAAGTTTATATGAAGATAAATAAATAAAACAATACAAAATATTAAAATTGAAAATAAGGTTTTCATATTATTTTATTTTTATACATTTATTTTTAACTTTTTACTTATATAATATATAAATGAAACAATTTACTCCTTTAGAATGTAAAACAAAATTAGATCACTTAGAAGATGATTTTGAAAATAGTCATAATTTTGTTGCCCAAGTATTTACTACATGTATCTTATTTTTCTTATTAGCTTATAATGAGAATTTAATGATATTTGGAAAAAATTATAATTTCCATAAAAAAAATATGTTTTTCCTTTCTATTATATTTTCATTTATTTGTGTCTTATTATCAGTTCAGTATTTTATATTATATTATAAACATTACAGTAATCTAGATAAAATCTGTAATTATAATAAATTACTGCCATCTACATATTTTTTTAGATATCAAAGTCCTCTTATTGTGTCTAGTGGTTTTATTATTATATCTATTGGTTTAACTATAATGATTTTTATGAATATATTTTCTTAATCTACTGGTGGGATAGGTAATCCATCCTCACTAAATTCCGTTCCAGGTTCATAATTAGAAGCATCATCATCAAGATCAAAAGAAGTAAACTCAGTAGTTTCATTATGTTCCAAGTCAATTTTTACAGATTTTGGAAATGTTGGAGTTTGTGTTGTCATTGAATCTTCGTCTACATGATCACCTACAACAAAATTTATATTTTCTTGTTCAATAATAGATTTATCTTCTATGTCCAAAGATTCTTCTTTTAATTCTAGCTTAAGATTACTAATTATAAAATAAAGTAATTTATTTAGATTATTCAAAGTGGATTGTTGTTGTAAAATAATTTTATTTAAACCTTCAATTTCGGAGGCTAATCTTTGATCATTATCATAAAATACTTTAAGATCTAACTTTTGTTCGATTCTTGATAATAACAAATCAGTTATTTCATTTAAATCAAATCGTTGTTGCGTAGGAGTACTTTCTTCTAAATTTTCATTTTCTACATTTTCTGAAGGAGGATTGGAAGAAGGTACTGGAAGAGAAAACTCTTGGTTATTTAAAAGTAGTTTAATTTGTTCATCAAGCATATTAATTTTAGCATGATGTTGTTGTAGAATCATTAAAGGATTAGGTGGTATACTTGGAGTTGGAGTACCTGGATTAGGTTGTCTTGTTGATTGAGATGGAGGTGGACCACGACCTGGCGGCACTTTACTAGGACCAGTAGGTTGGTTTGCTCCACCTGCTCGTCTTCTTCTTGCTGCTGCTAATGATGAACTAGAACTCATTTTTAATAAATTATTATACTAAAAATGAGTAATCTTTTCGCATTTCCCTAAATTAACCATTTAACAATTGCTAAACCAATTAAAAACAAATATTTATATTTTCTATATGGCTAAAAATTCCGAATTAAGTCCAAAAGAAAAACAAGAAATATGGCGGCAAAAGCAAATTTATATTTTTTATGGTTCTGGCCGACCTATTTTTAATATCAATGAAAGAAATTTACATCTGAAAAGTTCTTATGATAACACATATTATTTCCAAAAGTATATAAATAGCTTCTTACAAACTAGAAAATTAGTAAAGGAATATGACTTATATGATATTTAAGCTCTCATAGTACCTTTTATTTGATCATGACTTTGATAATTATTAATTTTAAAATCTTCTAAAACATAATCATTTATACATTCTCTTTTATTAATGATTTCTATTGTTGGAAATTCAAATGGTTGTCTTGATATTTGCTGTTCCATTTGATCAAAATGATCATCATATATATGACAATTTCCTCCATAATGAATAAATTCGTAGGGCTCTAAATCACAATGCTTAGCGATTAAATGTGTTAGAAAACTGTAGGAACTAATATTAAAGGGAATTCCCAAAAATTCGTCACATGATCTTTGGTATAGAGTACAACTTAATTTATTTCCGTCTACTACATTAAATTGAAATAATACATGACAAGGTGGCAATACTCCTTCATCTATTTGACAAGGATTCCATGCACTAACTACAAGTCTTCTAGAAGTTCTTTGTTCAGGATCTTTCAAACAATCAATTACTTGTTGAAGTTGATCCACCCCTTTGCCGCTATAATTGGTATCACAATCATCATAAGGGGCATTAAAAAAACGCCATTGATACCCATATAAAGGACCTAAATCACCTTCTTTATAATGTTCAAGACCTCTAGATTCTTTAAATTCTTTAGTGGAATTTCCATCCCATATATGAACTTTTTGATCATTAAGAATTTTATTACTTGTTTGTCCTTTAATAAACCATAATAGTTCTTTTAAACATGTTTTCCAAGCAGTTTTTTTAGTAGTTAATATAGGAATTTTATTATTTTCTAATGAAAAATGCATTACTGAACCAACACTACATTTAGTAAAACCATTTCTACCTTTTTCAATAGTTCCCTCATTTAGAATATCTTGAATTAAATTAAGATATTGATATTCTTCATGATATTCTTGGTTCTTATCTCGATTTTTGAATTTATTTAAATCAACCACATGCTTCAACATTATTTATATATTTATAAATAATGTTTTAAATAATTTTATTTCTAATTATAAAACATATGGATAGACTTGAAAAAAATACATCTAATAATAATGATGAAGGATTTATTAAGAGTGTTTTTCCTTTTGATGAGGCACAAAAGGCTACTTTATTAAATATTTTACAATATACGATTTTAGCTATTATTCCTATTATATTACTTTTAAAATTAATTAAAAATTATGTTCCTGAAGTGGATGATGATAAAGGAAGTTTAGTAATCCTTGTAGAAGTTGTAGGACAAATCTTTGTCATGTTTTTAGCACTTTATTTTATTCATAAAATAATTGCCTATATTCCTACCTATAGTAAAGTAGCATATGGGGATGTAAATTTAATTTCTGTAATTCTTCCTACTATTTTCATTATTTTAACTATGCAAACTAAAGTCGGAGAAAAAGTTCAATTATTAATTGATCGATTAATGGATGTATATGATGGTCAAACGAATTCTAAAAAAGATGATAAACATAGACAATCATCAGAAGGTCATGGTCAAGTTAGGGTTACACAACCTATTTCTCAACAAGTATCTTCAATGCCTCCAGCTCCTCCTCCATCTCAAATGACAAATATGAAAAGTCAAACAAATGAATACTCCATTCCTCAAACACCTAATTTCAATAACATGTATGCTGGACCAGAAACACCTTTGGTTGGAGCAGCAACACCTGGAATGGATATGATGCAAGAACCTATGGCGGCCAATGATGTATTAGGTGGTTCCTTTGGAAGTAGTTTCTAAATAAATAATTACTAACAATGTTAATAAATATTTATTTTATAGAGCAGATGTTTGGGATGTTTGAGAGAAAGCACTAGGAACTCCCATTGAAGATGCTTCTTTGGCATGTTGTAATTCTTTTACATTTGGAGTATTTGTGCTTAATGAACTAAATCCCATAGAAGATCCCATTGATCCCATTGAAGATTTCATTTTGTCATAATGAGGTTGCATTGACTTAGAAGCTGTGGAATAAGCAGATTCACCACTTTTAGCAATAGCAAAATTAGTGGGACTACTATATTTAAAACCTTTATATGATTTCTTTCCACTATCATATGCTTGTTTATGTAAATCTGTAGCCATTTTATTCATTTTATCTACATGTGGTTGTGCCGCTTTTACTCCATTTTCATAATGTTTTTGAAGAGTTGTTTTCATAGATGAAGAGGATGGAATCATTGAACTCAGGCTACTAGTTGTAGATGAAGAAGCATCTCCATCTGCTCCTCCTCTTCTTCTCCTTCTAGTATTCTTGCGTTTAGGTCGTTTATGATGTCTACGATATGATTTTCCCATTATATAATGTAATGGGATAAAAAATAAACGAATTACTAAATTATTTCATATATTCATTTTTAATTTCGGCAGTTAAATATGTATTTTTACTAATAGCACGAATAATTTTATTGCATTCTTTTTCATCATTTTCAATATCAGTCATGGAGTGGAAAACTAGACTAGTTAATTTCGTTTGTAGGTTTTCATCTGTTTTCCATCCTGGATTGACATCTTGCCACTTAGATATATTGGTTCTTTGTTTAAGAGATAAGACTTTTATGCCTTCAAGCACCTTGACTAATTCATTATCTTTTTCCCATACATCATTGTCCTTTACATACATCGTCTTGCGAGCTGGATCAGTACAGTGAATTGGTCGCTCCAATATATCCATATTATTGAGGCCATTAGTGATCATATGAGTAATAGTTTTAGTCAATCCATTTTCAATTGTATGATCATATGTTTCATTAGTAATAGGAAGGGAATTAATAAAGTCAGTAAGGTTCATTGCGTTCTTACAATGTTCGTTTAGAAACATATTAATATTAAATTGATTATTATTTGTTGTAGTGTTATGACTATTACTTGTAATATTGCCCTTGATGTGTGGAATAAGTTCCATGAAATTTTTTTGTATTTCTTTGTTTTCTTTAAGTAGTAGAAGAACAAGTTCTTTAAATTCACTTTCTTTTTCCTTGGGTAATGTAGCTATTTGTTGTTCAGTAATTTCGCAAATTTCACTTTCATAATCCAAACAAATTTTTTTATGTTTACATAATGATGACAAATGTGCGTATACTTTTTTACAGTTTTCGCACTCATAATAGTCAGGGGTTTTTACCCCATTTTTCTTGTCAAAAATTTCTGATTGAATAGATAATAAATTATTTTCTAAAATTTTATTTTGTGACGATTTATCATAAGGGGTTTTTTTGCTGTTATTGACTAATGGTAAGGAGTCTATAATAGTATTGATATTGTGAGATGTATTATCATGCGGGGTTTTTTCCATTAGCCATCCATTAGCCGTCATTAGCCGTTGGTGTTTTGTAGTGGATAAATGTCGATTAAAATCTTTTTTGTTGCTACATTCAAAGGAGCAAGATTCGCAGAAAAATTTCTTGTTTGATTTTTTGGGGTTTTTTATTAGCATTTTACCCATATATATTAGTCTGACATAAAGGCCCTAAATAGTTTACATAAATATATTAAAAAAAATACAATAACAAAATTAGAATTATTTTTTTTGAATTGTGAGCATTATGCTCTAAATCACTTTTGCACAACTTTTTCCAATCCTATTTCCAAAAATCAAAACTCTGCAACAAAAACCTGTGTGTAATTTTAAAATTTCCAAATGACTTTTGAAAAAAAGTGAAAAAGTAAAATACCTACATGTATCGTATACAGTGCCTTTTTTTCAGTAGATATTCTTCACTACATCATGTAGACGATTGACTACATCATCAAAACAAAGAATTTTTATTTTTGTTGAAAAAAGCTCGCTTGACATCAAGGCAATGTTGGAAAAACATCCTCTACATTCCTGAATCCAAAAATCAGGATTTTATTTTTCCTTTTTTGGGGATAAATAACGAGGGTAATCATATAGGCTATATTATCCTTATATTTTGTCATTATCATTTTAAAAATATTTATTTCCCTTTTTTTAAGGATTTTTTTATATATGATTTTAAAAGTATTGGATTTAATCCTCGGAAAATGAAAAATGTATATTTGTGAAATGCTTTTGTTCAAATATATGGATACTATATATATATTATTGAATTTAATCCTCGGAAAATGAAAAATGTATATTTGTGAAATGCTTTTGTTCAAATAATTTGATGGTTGTGTAATTTACAATTAATTAATCTTGAATTTATTAAATCTCTCTATTTTCTCTCTAATCAACTATTTTTATAGAGTTGTATGAAGAATTTTATTTTTCGTTCATCTTCATTTTATTTTTTTATTATTGACTATTGATTTTCAATCACCCAGAGAGAAATTAGAGAGATTTAATTAAAAATAAAATATAATAAATATAATTCTTTTATTATATAAATGAGTGAAGATCAATCACAAAAAAACTTTTTTATGAAAGCCCTTGATAATGAAAATAATGATGGAATTCAAAAATATAACACTTCTCTTATCAAACAAATTAAAAATGATTACTTACAAAAATTATTATTACCTAGAGATAAATTAAAGGATTTTCATTTAAAATTAAAAGACTACAGATATGTAGATGATTTAACTGACATTCAATATGGAAGATATATTAGATGGATAAATTTAAATGACCCAAATAATATAAAATTGACTACTGGTGGAATAATAATTGATATAAAAATTTTAGCAAGTGGGATTCATGTTGTTTGTAAAAACAACAAAAATCATAGATTTCAAATAAAAATAGATGAGTGTTTTATATTTCAAAAATTAACGGATCAAGAAAAAATCATACTTTACGCACTGGATCATGTGTCAAGCTAACTTTTTGAAGCCAACAATGTAAACAATAATTTTTTCGTAAAATACCGAACCTGGGTTCATGTATATCAAATATTTCTTTCTTTATTTCTACTGGATTTATTTTACATTGTAAACAAGGAATGCTATTATATACTTTATTCCAAATTTCTGTAAATTCATTCACTGTTGTAGCAGAATAATTTGTTCTATAAAAAAAATCTATTACTTGTGGTTTTTTTTGTTGTTTTATCTGTTTTTTTTTAGGCATATATATATTTATCATCTTATTTTTAAGATATTTTTCCATTTCTTTATAGCCATTACTGCATCTACATGTAAAGCAGAATAAACTGATAATGAATAATCAGTTGTTAATAAATTATCTTCTTTATGTTTAAAGACTCTTTCTTTAAATAAATTTTCTGCTCTTTCAAATGATTGTTCAAATGTATTTCCATTACAATACATATCATAAATAATACATCTATCAAATTTATATGCAGATAATAAATCTGCTTCTCTGACACAATGATAAGCTGTTTGATAAATACCCAAGTCAGGAAATCCATTTTTTTTCACAGTTGAATAAGACATTGTGGAAATTATTTTTAATATTGCTTCTTTTTTCTCTGTATCGATATCTTTTTCAATAAAATCTTCAATTCTTTTTAATCCTTCCACTTCATCCATATATTTTTTATCACACATATCATGTAAAACAGACGATATATAAATAATATCTTCATGATCTTCTAATTCAGGATGTATTTTTTTTTCTGCTTCATAGATATCATGGGCATAATGTAAAACATCCATACTATGTGAAAGTCCATGTGATTCATCTATTTTATAAGTGCTACATACACTCATGACAAATCCAAATAACTTATTTAATATATTAAAGTTCATTTTTAGTATTTTAACCTAATATAAAATAAAATAATAAATTCAATTTTATTTTATAAATTAGCACTTTGTAAGCTTTGTTGTCTATTTGAAAAATATTTAATATATTGATTCAAAATAGATTTATAGATTAGTTTTAATGGAGGGAATTGATTACAAATATGTAAACCAGCTTTAATTTGAACTGGATTATTTAAAGCAATATAAATAGATTTAAAAACTAATTCATCTGAAGTCCATTCATCCATATTTTCGGATTGTGGTTCTATGTAAGGAATATTTTGAGCAATAATAATTAATTCAACTAATTTTGCCATTATTTTTTATTTTTATTTTTATTTTTATTTGCCCGTTTTGTCTTATTAAAACCAATTTTTTTGCTAAACTTTTTTAAATATTTCTTTGTTTTATTTTTTTTATGGACTAATTTCTGCTTTTCTTTACATTTAAAATTGTAAAAATCTATATTTCTTTTTTTAAATATATTCTCTCTACATAAAGCTATTGCTGCTTTTTCATTTATTTTATCACTTTTTACTTTTTTAATACATCTACATAATTTACCAGCTAAAGTTTCTTCTGCTACTTCTTTGTAGGATTTATTTTTTGGTTTATTTAATTTATAATAATGTACAATTTTTCGATAATCATTATTATTTAAATCCATGAAATCTATAATAAATACTTAGATTTTTAATAAAATAATAATGTATAATAATGAAAAAAAAAATAGTAGTATTTGATGTAGATGAAACATTAGGATATTTTACTCAATTAGGTATATTTTGTGATTGTTTGGATGAATATTTTAAAGATAAGGAATATGGAAATAAACATTTTAATGATATTTTAGAACTATGTCCTGAATTTATAAGACCTAAATTATTACCTACATTGGAATTTTTAAAAACTAAAAAAAAAGAAAAAAAATGCCATAAAGTGATGATTTATACCAATAATCAAGGACCAAAAATATGGGTTGAAAATTTAAAAAAATATTTTGATGATAAATTAAATTATCATTTATTTGATCAAATTATTGCTGCTTTTAAAGTTAAAGGAGAACGTGTTGAGTTAGGAAGGACATCACATGATAAAAGTATTGATGATTTTTTTAGATGTACACATTTACCTAGTGATGTGGAAATTTGTTTTATTGATGATGTATTTCATCCTAAAATGGAAGATGAAAAAGTATATTATATAAATGTAAAACCATATCATTATCATTTAAGTTTATCAACATTTCTATTAAGATTTGTAAATTCTAAATTAGGAAAAAAAATAAAAAATAATGCTAATTTTATTAATGATATGAATAGAATATATAGAGAATTCAAATTTAATGAAAAAATAAAGGATAAAAATGAACAATCTATTGATGGAATAGTTGGAAAAAAAATGTTTCAACACATAAAACAGTTTTTTTATGAAAATAATAATCAAACATTAAAACACAAAAAGAAAAAAAATACCAATAAAAGCTTAAGACGGAAATAATTATTTGAAAACTTTACTTAATTTTATTAATTCTGTTAAGTCAAGTTTTTCTGCTATGTTAGAAAATGCTGTAGTTGTTAATAAAAATATAGCTGATGAAAATACGACAGTTCTATCAAATTCAGTAAATTTGGATTTAACAAACGGATTAAATTTTATTAATAAAAATAGAATTACATAATACTTGATAAATGAATCTAAAATATTCAAATATCTAGGATTATATTGGTCTATTTGAAAAAAAGCAACTAAATATAATATATAAGACAAATATAAGGCACCATAAAATATTTTTTCGTGTAAATTTTTCATTTATATACTTTATGTTTATTTTTTTCAAAATTAGCCAAGTTATGTTCATTATAAAAAATTTTTAATGATTGCATTAATTTATTATATTCATTTTCTAAATTTTTTGTTTTTAAATTCCTTATATTCGAAATATGATTTGATGGAGTAAATTTATTATATATTATTCTTCAATATTACTTTCTAAATTCATATGTTTTTTATAAATTTCCAATGAACGAGCACTGGCGTCCTTAGAATCAGTATATTTTGGCATCCAAAAGTATGGAATAACATTTCCATTTGAAGCATAATATTTTTCAAAAATTTCTCTATAATATAACTGTTCTTTTGTTTGAGGAGGATTATGTTGATATTTTATCTTTGATTCATTTAAATCTTGGTCTGTATATTTATCTTCCAAATGTTCTTGAATTATTTCATACCAAGATTTCTGAACACTACTTACTCCATCACTAAAAGCCTCTTTTGTTCTCCATAATACTTCATTTGGTAATAGATTATTATCCATAACTTCAAATGATTTGCGTAATAACCATTTTTCCATTCCATTGCGAGTGTTAAAATTTCTATGTTCAATTGGTAATGATAAATAATTATGGACAAAAGATCTATCTAAAAAAGGAGTTCGTGCTTCTAAACCATGACAAGATATAGTTCTATCACTTCTTAATACATCAAAATATTGTATATCCTTTAATAATCTTTTACATTCATAATCAAATTCAATATTATTAGGACAATTGTGGAAATACATGTAACCACCTGTCAATTCATCTGAACCATCGCCATTAAATATAACTTTAGCATCACTATTTTCGGAAATATATTTAGCTACTAAATAATTACCAACACTAGCTCTTACAGTAGTAGTATCATAACTTTCAATTTGATAAATAACCTCCTCGATATTTTGTAAGAATTCATTTTCAGAAATCATTATTTCGGTGTGATTACTATTAATATGATTTGCTACCTTTTTAGCATATTGTAAATCAGAACCACCAGGCATACCAATACTATATGTTTGTAATTGTCCACTAGGAACAAATTTAGCAACTAAAGCCGTTATTAAACTACTATCTAATCCACCCGATAATAAACAGGCTAAATTTGTTTCCATTGTAATAACTCTTTTCTTAACTGCTTCAAATAGGTTATTATAAATAATTTTAAAGCTTTGTTCTAATGGGTCCATTCCTATGTTAAAGAGACGATTAGTCATATTATAATTAAAATTAGTATATTTAACAGGTGGATGAGTTAAATATTTTCCATCTCTATTAGTTAATCTAAATTTAACATAGGAACCTGCTTTAAAATTAGAACATTCTTCACACAAATTAGAAATTTGTTTTAAAAGAGATGAAAAATAAATGGTATTACGGTAACGACCAAAATATAATGGTCTAACACCAAATGGGTCTCGGGCAATATAACCGATATTTGTATTTAAATCAAATAAAATAAAAGAAAAAACACCGTCTAGATTTTCTAATGTATATTTAATACCATATTTTTTATACATAGGAATAATTGCTTCACAATCAGATTCAGTAACAGGTTCATAATTCAAATTAGAATAAATTTGTTTATAATTATAAATTTCGCCATTACAAATTAAAATAACTCCATCAATATTTAATGGTTGCATAGAATTATTATTTAAACCATTAATGGCAAGTCGGTGAAAACCTAAAATCAAGTTGTCGTTAATTCTTTCTAATTTAGAATTTTCCGGACCCCTTGATTTTCCTTTCATAAAATTTTTTGAAATTAGATTTGTATCAATAATATCATTTTCATATTGTAGCAAAGCAAAAATCCCACACATTGATAAAATAAAATAAAAACCCTTTAGGTATTTTATAAAATATAATATTGCATTTATATATTAATGAATAGAATGCAAGGAGTAGTAAATGGAGTATATTTATGTAATCATGGAAGAGTTGATGAGATAAATGACAGAATATCTGATAGAAATATTCCTTCTTCATCTCTTCAACCACAATATAGTATAAGACCGGTTTCAACAAAATATGGTTATATGCAAGTTCTAGATCAGTATAGGAAGCCAAATATATCTTTAAATAGTTATAAACCATATTCAACCAAAGCCATTTTTAATCCAGGAAATGCACAAGCACCTTGGAATGGATTTTCAAATAATATTAATGTAGAATCACAATTAAGAAATCAATTTTTTGCGTTACAAAGGTGTGAACAATCTGAATATGTTCCATCTTCTGATAGTGATTTATATAAGACAACAGTAAATTTTAAGCCTGTTAAACAAACTCATCCATTATTATTTGATAAACCTGAATTTGCACCTTTTAATCCAAATACATTAAATTGTAAAGAAAATGTATTTTATAATTCATCAGTTCAATGTGTAAAAGATGGACCATTATGTTTACCAGAAAAATAAATGAATTAAATAGTTAAAAAAAGATTCATATAAATATGTAAATGGATATTTCTATGAATGAAATTGATAATATAACATTAGAATATTTTTTGAATAAATCACAATATCAAGGGTTAATGAAAAAACATGATATATTAAATGATAAAAATTTTATATCGGAAAAAAAATTTTATAAGAAAAGAATATTAGATTTAACAAAAAAGTTATTTAGGAATGAAATAGAAGATATACAGTTAAATAATGTATTTAATGGGTATATAAAATCGTGTTGTAATTATTTAAAATTTCAAGATAAAAAAGATATGATTCAAGAAAATTATAGCGATGAAGATGAAGTGATAAATGAAGATATATTAGACAAAATAGAAGAAGTTGGTTATAATAATTGTGATTATTTAATAATGAAGGAAAAAGAAACAAAAAAGATTACAATGGATAATTTTATTATTAAGAATGAAAAAAAACCAAATGTAATAATACCAGAAAAAAAGAAATATAATTTTAAATCTAAGGATTTAAAAACAAAAGGTATAGAAAAAAAGAAAAATATCAATAATAAATATGAAGATATCAAGAAGGCATAAAAGAACAAGAAGTAATTCGAAGAAAAATAATAAATCTCATAAAAATAAAGATAAATTAAATAAGGATAATTGTAGTCCAAATCCTAATAAGAATGGATTTTCGTGTTACACGGATAATGCGTTACATAAGATGCGAAAGTTATGGAATATTAGACATCCTAGAAATAAAATAAAATCGAATGATCCAAAGGAAATTTGGAAGTCATTAAAAAACAATTTGGCAAGTAGTTGTGATAAAGAATCTTGTTGGTTAAGAAGTAAATTTATGAAGGGGAATGTTGATTCAGAATTATTAAATTATACTTTCGCACCAAAAGCTCCAACAGAATGGAAAATGAAACCAGATGAATGGTTAAGTAGTGTAGATATAGAATCAGTAATGAAACAATATGAAAAGTTTTATAAATGTTTTGTCTTTTTAGGACCATCACCAATAGATTATGATAGACATAAATTATATGGAGAATGTGTATGGGAAGAAATATGTAAATTTAATTTAAGTGAGGAAATAAAAAAAAATAAGAATAAAATAGGTGTAATTTTTAATACTCATCCTCATTATAAATCTGGTGAACATTGGATATCAATGTTTATTAATATAAAAAAAAAATATATCATCTATTTTGACAGTAATGGAAATGAACCTCCATCTGAAGTAAATAAATTTGTAGATACAATAATATCACAAGGTAAACAATTAGGAATAGATTTTCATTACTATAAAAATACTATTGAACATCAAGAAACAGAATCCGAATGTGGAATGTATTGTTTATATTTTATAGTAGAAATGCTTAAGGATAGGTCACCAACTTATTTTTTAAAAAATAAAATAGATGATGAAGAAGTATTTAAATTAAGAAAAAAATATTTTAATATACATTAAAAAAGAATATTTAAAATAAAAACTATATTTTAAATATATGAGTTTTTTAGGAGAAGAGAATAAAGGATTAATATGGACTTTATTACAAGATAATAATACATTTGAAGGACTAACTAATGATAAATTTCCATTTATCCAAAAGAAATTTGAAGACATTTTAGGTCATATAGATGTTGAATATGGGAATAATAAATTATTAGAAAAAAATAAGATAGCAATCGAAATGAGTATTGATATGATAAATAAAGAAAAAAAGGGAATAGATAAAAAAATTCAAATGATTTATAAAGCACAAGATTTAGAAGATGAGAGAAAGTCAAAATTAAATGAAGAATATAATCAACAGAAGCAACAATTAGATAGTATGATTAATCCTACCAAACCAAAAGAAATAAATTTTAATGATAGTATAAAAGATGATGAAGATAGACCAATTGGAAATGATATGGACCGATTAATAAATGAGAGATTGGCTTCAAGAGAAAGAGAATTAGAAATACCACAAGTATCAGAAGAGGCAAAAAAATGGATTAATAATAATAATAAAATAAATAATAATATTGAAAAACCAAAAGAAGAAAATATTGAAGAGAGAAAAGAACAGAAAAAAGTATCGTTTAATGATGATAATGTAAATAATATTTTTGATAAATTAAAAAAGAAAGCAATCGAAAAAGAAGTAAGAGAAGAAATAGATTTTAAAAAAGAATATAATTTATTATTAAGTAAAAAAAATCAAATGCTCTTATTATTTAAAGAAATAGAAATTAGTTTAAATAAATTACTTGAATATAAAGTATAAAGTAAAATATATAATATATAGTATATAAATGCCAAGAAAGAATAGTAAAGAACGAGCTCTTAGTTTTGAAATTAAAGATAGAAGGAGCTATAGTATAGGTAGCAACGGAAGTATTGAGACTATAGATCTAGATGATGAAAGTTTTAATAAACCTATAAATGAAAATAAAAAGAGGAGAAAAAGAGAGATAAATATGGAAGATAATAAACGGCGCAATACACCTGATATAATAACAATAAAAAAAATAATAGAAAAATGTAGACAAGCATTTATAAATAAATAGTAAAAAATCATTATTTATTTATTTAAACTCTAACAAATTTAACTTTACCATCTGCTTTTTTAATTAAATTACCAATTTTTATAGGATCACCTCCAAATTCTTTTGCTTGTTGAACAGATTCAAAGTCAAATACTTCCATAGTAGATCTATTTAAAGCGAATGTTTTTTTAACTCCATCTACAGGAATTTTAATTTCTTCTGCTACCCAAGTAATTTTTTCTTTATTTAAATCTCCAATTTTATCTGATTCTTCATTACTAATGGAAGGTTTAAAAGAAAAGGTATTAGGATTTGTTTTACCAAAAGTAAAACATTTGATAGCGTCTTTTGTTCCAGGTTTGTTAAATAGAGCACAATCCATAGACGATTCAGTAATAGCTTTTAATAATTCTTTGTTAATTTTTTCCTTTATACTTGAAATTTCATAAAGAGCTTCATCACTAGTAATAGGTAATGATTTGTCTAATTTACTAACATCTTGTATTTTTAATTGAACTGATGCTTCACTTTCCAATTGTTTTTCTGTAAATGTCATAAGATATAAAAATACTTTTACTGTTCTTAATTCTTCGGGTAAAGCTTGATGACTACAAATTCGTCTAGCACGTCCAATAACTTGTTCAGTTCTTACAGGATGCCAATAAGGTTCAGTAATATGAACATACCTAGTATTTTTGAGAGAAATACCTTCTGCACCTGAAGCAGTAATCATAAGAACTTTAATAATTTCACCATATAAATTATTAGTAGATATTGGTGTTAATTCACTAACTAATGATGAAGGAATTTTATCCCAATCACTATTATAAATATTTCTGATTATTTCTTTTTCTTCGTCTTCTTCAGTGCCAGTATATAAAGCAAATGTAGGTTTTCCTTTTTCAGGAATATTTAATTGCCAAATACCAGATTCATTTTTTTTAATTTTAAATTGAACAAAACCATTTGCCTCTAAGATAACTTTTAAAATACCTACTCCTTCTAATGTTCTAAATTGAGTATAGATTAAATGTAAACCTCTAAAATCAGGATCTTCTATATTTTCAAGCATATTTAAAAATTTTGGACTATATGTTAATAATCCAGTTTTAGATAATATTTTAGATTTATTTTGGTCTAAAAAATCCAGTGCTTTTCTAATTCTACTAGGATATGATTCATCTTGTTGTTCTTCTTCAGCTTTTTCTAATAAATCTATATCATCGGCTCCATATAATCCATCAGCATTTTGTATTTTCTCTCGAACAGGAATAGCATCCAATATATCTTCATCAATATCTTTATCGAGATTTGTTTTCATATTTTTATCGTCTTGAGGCATGGGTCTAGGATTTTCAGGAGGAAAAACAAAATTACAAAATGCTCTTGAAAATATTCTATAAGTAGAAACAGAATCATTAAATACATCACCCTTTCTTGCTTTTCTTTTATTTGCTGTTTCTAATTTTCTCTCTTCAATTCTGGCTTGTTCATAGATACCAAATTGATAATCACTCATCGGAATTTTTAAAACTCGTAAGTCAACATCTTTATTATATTCAGGCATTAATTTTTCTGTGGCACTTCTAAAATGAGAGGTTAAACCTAATATTCTTCTTTTAAAGAGATTTTCATTTGTCAAATCATTATTAGTAGGGTTGATAAAATAATTTTTAAATGAATCTAAAGTATCGGGTAAAGCTTTAAAATTGTCTACTTTGATATTAGAAGATATAACATCAATCTCATTTTTATTTAAAATAGATGTAACAAGTTTAATAAAATCAGCATCGCTAACTTCTCCTCTTGTTCCAACTTTAAAATTAGAAACTCCTTTATAAATACCATCTTTATTAACATTTATAAATCCAAAAGGGTTTTTGGTAATAGTTAACATTTTAGAAGCAGGTTTATAGTCTAGATAATCTAATATTTGTAAATCTTTAAATATATTTATCATTTCATCTTTGTTTATTTTTCTTGATGTGCGAATATTTAATGGAATATTCCATGTCTTTATGAATCCTCTTAATATATTAAACAAAATTCCCACTTCATTTGGATAATTAATAATAGGAGTTCCTGAGAGAAAAACGATTCTACAATTTTCAGCAGCTAATAAATAATCATATAATTGCATTGATAATGAATCAGGATCCTTCATTTTGTTTACAATTCTACTAACAAAGTTATGCGCTTCATCAATAATAAGAACTTTATTATCAAAAGGATTAATATTACCATTTTGAGTTAAATCTCTCAAATGACTTTTTCTTAAACCATTATAATTAATAAATCTATATCTATGTGTAATCATTTCATTAATTTGTAAATCTAAACTTTTTTTTTGTGGAGCTGTTAACTCACTATAATTAGATTTTTTTTTAATATTAACTAACCACGCACCTCCATGTTTTTTAATGTAATCTTGTGATAAATTTAAAACAGTTGACAAAGTATCTATTAATGATTTATTTGAATCTTTTGTTATAGGAATAAATTCCCAATACTGATTTACTTTATATAATAAATCTCCACATGATTTTAGTTCTTGTAAATAATTCATTCTTAATGAAGCGGGAGTCATAACAATAATTTGTTTGTCTGTTTTTAGGCCTTCGGCAATTGCTATTGAACTACATGTTTTTCCACTACCTAATCCATGATATAAAAGTAAACCTCTGTAAGGGGAATGAATATTTAAATAATCTCTAACAACTTTTTGATGCGTTAATAATGTAAATTGCGCATTTTGTGGTCTATCACATGACAAACTTTCGGATGCTTTTTGAAACTCTTCTTTAAAGGGTTTATATAAGGCATTAATAAAATTAATAAATGATTCTCTATTATTCATATAATAGGCATTTGCTCTTAATAATATTTTTTTATCTTTAGGGGGAAGTCTATCAATAATTTTAGTATCCCCTATTATTTGTTGTAAATCTATATCATCTGCCAAAACTGATGGTTCAGGTTTTTTAGTTTTGCGTATTTTAGTTACATCTTCTTTATCAGAAACTAGTTTTAGTTTTTTTCCTATTTTTTTGGTTTTTTTTACAGGTGTAATAGGTTCAGGAGAAATGATCTCTGGAACTTTAGTGGAAACCGAAACTTTAAGTTTTTTAATAAAATCATCACGATTAATAAGTTTATCTTTGGTCTTATCAATAATTTTAGTTTTTATTTCAACAGTTTCTTCTTTTTGTGGATCAACAATTTTAACTTGTATTTGTTCTATTTTTTTAGGAACTGGTTTTACTTTTAATTTCTCTAAAATACTAGAGGACATCTATATTAATTAAACACATAAAAAAAGAATTAATTACCCATTAATCAAACATTTTTAAAGTTTCTTCACAAGCCATTTGTTCAGCCTTTCTTTTAATTTTATGAATGCCTTTTCCCAAATAAACAAATATTTTTTCGTCATTATCCATTATTTTTTGAATGTTTTCAAATGAGCCAATAGATTTAAAATCAATAGCATTTTTTTGGTCAACTTCATGAATCTTTTGTCCTAAACACAAATATACTCCCATTTCATAGCCATTTTCATCATCGTGATTAATTTCTAAGTAATGAGGAGTATCTTTAAATTCCTTTTGAATTTTGACTTGTAAAATATTTTTGTAATTATCATCATCTTGAATTAATTTCATCCAATCTACATGTTTTTCAAAAATACTTTCAATAAATATTTGTGCCATTTGAAAACCTGGACCTGTAACAAATGTATTTTGAAACCATCCTTCTTCATCTTTTATTTCAATCTTATTAAAATCTAAAAACAAAGCTCCCAAAAAAGATTCAAATAAACATCCTAATTTTTTTAGATTAGTTCGTGTCTTTTTTTCTTCAGCGTGTTTAGAAATAATATAGTATTTATGAAGTCCCATTTCTAATGCTAATTTTCCAATTGATTCATTCTTAACCAATGCTATTTTTTTTTCTGTCATAAAACCTTCATTTTCTTTAGGAAATCTTCTATATAGATAATATTTAGTAATACATTCCAATACTCCATCACCTAAAAATTCTAATCTTTCGTTTGATTTTGTATGTAATGGTAAACAATCAATTGGTTGTTCTGTAATAGTAATATTTTCTTGTAAATTATATAATTGTGGTCTTTTAGTATAAGATTTATGAACAAATGCCCTTTTATACAAATTTATATTGGAAACTTTTCCAGGAATACCATATTTTGTTAGAATAGATTGAACTTGGTTCAATGTAATCTCAATATTATTCGGATTATAAGGATTAAAAACCAATCCTTCATCAGATTTAATAATATCATCATCATGGCTAATTTTGAATTCTGTCATGTTTAATAAATATATAATTTAGTATTTAGGTTTATTTCTAAAATATATAAAAAGTAAAAAAAAATATTTAGTGATTATATAATGGTCGGATATATGCAAGGTAGTAAAAAAGCTAGAAGGACTCCTTCTATTACTAATAACACAAACATTTTCGGAATCATGGGAGGATTAGCTCCTCGTGTAGGTTTAAATGACACTGCTGTTTACAGACATCAACAAATTAAGGGTGGTAGAGGACTTCCATCCCTTTATAATTTACCATTCACTGAACAATATGCTTTCTTAAAAAAGAATAACTTACTTTCTGTCAATCCATTAGCTTCTGGAGGTGTTGGTAAGAAAACTCTTTTGTTTAGTGGATCAAGAACCGGTTCTGCTCCTCAAGGTTAAGCAAATTTATTATAATTTATTATCTAATTGTATAATATATTATGCCACAAAGAAATGGATATAGAAGTCATAACGGTCGTTCTGGAACTGCTAGAAAAGCACAATTCGGAGGTGCTAGTCCTACAAATGGTATTATGCCAAGTGTACTAGTTACTACTACTACTGGTGAAACTGTAAGAACTAGTTATTTTGGTGGACCAAAGAAAGGTGGTGCTGCTCCAAGTGCTACTGGTTTTATGATTGCTAAATCTTCATCACAAGCTTTTCAACCTGCTGCACCTGCTCAAAGACCAAATTTTTTGTTTAACTTTAGACAAAATTATACTATTGGTAATCCAAGATCAGGTGGTCCACTACTATAAATTTATAATTTAGAATTTTAATCATATTCTATATTATAATGTCTGAAAACACTAAAATAGAACCAGATATTAATAGTAGTATTGATGAAATTAAAAAAGACATATTACCATCTAATGAATCACAACCAGTTGAAGAAATTACTACAGAACAAAAAAGACAACAATCATTAGTGGATAAGTTTTTAAACTCACCTTATATTGAAAAAAATCATGATCTAGACAAAATATTTAATTCTGCTGAAGATTCCAAGTATCAAATTAATAATTTATTAAATTATTATAAAAAAGCACAAATTGAATTCCTTTACACATTGACAGCATATTTTCAATCAGACAATGATAATAATATTTATATGAGTTACCCATTTTCAATATTAGAGCATCAAATAACATTATATAGAATTCAATTTTCAGAAATCGAGCGTTCAATATATAATATTTTGCTTCGTAATATTATTTCTAAAAGATATATTAAAAATATACTTGATGGTGCTAACATAGAAAGCATGAGCGAATTAGATGAAAAAAAAATAGAGGCTGTTATAGAAGGTTTACAAAACATTGAAATGCAATCTGGTGGGTCTGGTGGGTCTGATGAAAATTTCAATGATTTTTTAAATGCCAGCATAAAAAGTCTATCTAATAAAATAACTAATAGTGTAGCCGAATTTATTAATTTTAAAGCTGATGTTACAATAGATAGATTCGTTAAAGAGGAAATTATTATCAAAGAATTTACTGATGTAGCAAAAGAAGAATATGTTTCAAATAATAAAGGTGAACAAAGGGCCAATTTAATTTTTAGCTCTGAAGACGGAACAGTTGATGGTCTTGTAGGAGGAGTAGGTCCAGATGACTTATTGACACCTACTACTACAGATAGAAATCCTAGTGAATCTCAAAGTCAATTAACTAGTTATCAATACCTAAGTCCAGCCGCAAAAGCAGTTGGCTTATTTACTACTAACCCAGACTATATAAAACCAACTACAATCAACCAATTAACCACACAAATGGCGAGTATGATTTCTTTTGAACCCCAAACAGAAGAGCAGAAAAAGGAAGATTATGAAGCGTTAAGATCAGCAGTTAAGTCAATATCTAACCCTAGAACAATGACATTTACTATTACAGCAGAACAAATAAACATTATGATATCAGAAGAAATGGACCAATTTATAAACAATGTTTTGAAAATAAAAGGAGAATTGGATACTAGAGAGGAAACGATAAAAAAATACAGCGTGAATTTTAAACCGGTTCAAAAAACCTTTATTCATAAGGAAATAGTAAAGGGTACTTCTGTAGAGGATATTAATGCCCAACTTTATAATAGATTTAGCGAAGATGGAAAAATTAGAGTTGGTTCATTGGATGGAACAGACTATCAAATGTTGAATGAGCTAGCTAATACATTTGAAACAGATATTCAAAATAATTTAATGGAAATCGCAAATGATGCTAACAGCGCGTTTGGGAATTTTATAAAAATCATTCGAGACCAAAGAAACGGATGGGAAGCAGTGTATATGACGAATATAGAAAATATGATCACTGGAAAAATTACTGAAGAACAATCAAATCAATTGGAAAGAGCTTTCACTCAATTAATGGACCAATCTTTGACGGTAATTGATAAAAACGATGAAGAAGCCAAAGAGAAATATGGAACATTGATGAATAAATTCTTCGGCAATATAAATAACACAATAAACAAATTGTATAATATTAAAGGTGAAAAATCACATGACATTGACCCTAAATATTTGTCTGGAAAAGAAGTTAAAGTAGTAAAGTCAGATGAGTCAACCGCATTAGTGAAAAGTAGTCAACCATCACCATCAAGTAGTCAACCATCACCATCTGTTAAAATTACAGATCCTAAGATGTTGACACAAGATTCTGATTCTGAAACTGGAAAAATGGTGACGACTATAGCACAAACACCTGAGCTTCAAAGCGAAGAAACTCAATTAGCAATGAAAAAAATCCCGGAAATAGATAATCAAATAAATGAAATTCAAGGAGAAATAGATGAAAAACAAACCAGTTTGGAAGTAACAGAAAGTCAATTATTTACAACTCAGGATTGGTTAACCAAAGAAGAAAGAAAGATCAGTAGAAAAAAAATTATTAGTGAAAAAAAAGACACATCTTTAATAAGTAAAGTTAAAAATCAGCTAGGCAAACAGTTAGAAATAAAGCCTGCAGTTTCTGCCTCTTGGCTTAGCTTAGGTATGGATCAGAAGGAAGATAGTATAACATGGAACATACCAGAAGAAGCCAGTCAAAATTTAAAGGAATTAGTCGGAAAACTAAATATAATTACTGGTGGCGATGAACCAACTAAATATGATATTATTATTCAAACTTTAACAAGTGACGGTACACTGCTGGCACCATCGAAGATAACTGGCTCATGGACTCCTGAAACCATAGATACTGCAGTTAAAGAGAAATCACTTCCTTCATCATCATCATACTGGCCCTTGCCCGTGTCTTCAACACAAGAAGACACAACTCCAAACGAAAAGAATGAAAAATTAAATAGTATGTCAATTGACGATTTCGATGTTACAATTTATAAAGAAGCTAGTAAAGAGACTCAAAAAGAATGGATTTATAATAATTGGGAAAAAATACGAACTAAAAATGCTAATGCTAAAGCACAAGTAACTACACCCGAATACCAAACCCAACTAGAGACCGTTATTGAACAAACAGGATTGATTATAATTGATGAAAATAAAATAAATAACCTTTTGGGTCAAAAGGTGAAAATTCAAAAAGAAACTCTTCCAAACTTGTTAACATCAGACTTGCAAACTCTTCACGATAAAACACTTAAAGCTAAAGATAAAGTCACAAAGGAGTTGGCAAAAGATATTATGTCTCGATTTAAAACAATGAGAGAAGCATTAGATACAGCGGATAACGGAATAAATATTAAGGTGGAATTTAAAGACGAAGCTGGTAAACGAGCTTACCAATTTACTATTAATGTATTTGAAAGTGATATTTTAAGCACCTTGAATAGCTTAAAAGTGACTGATAGTTTACTTGATATTGAACTCAGTTTATTAACCGATATTAAGGAGAAAAAAGATCAAAGTAAAGGATACTTTGATAGTTTGAAGAATATAAATATATTCAGTGGTAAGACGAATCAGCAGATATTAGAAGATATTGATTTTAGAATAGAAGAAATAGGTAAAAAAAAAATAGGTATAGGAGTTTCAATTGATGCGCTATCTGGTATTTATAAAAACTTAGGCGAGTTTACAAGTATTGACGGTGGTGATATTCCAAAACATTTGGCCCAGATTGTAAATTTGAATGGAACGATACCTCAGTTACAGGATGCTGTAACGACAGGGTATAATGAGGGACTATCATTGGGAGAACAACAGATAATTAAACATCACAAACTGATCAAACCCGATTTTGATATACTTAAAGCCTTTCCAGAGTTCAAAGCCGATAAATTTTACGAGATGTATATTGCAATGAATAGATTATATACTGAATATAAGCTACCTTTAAAAATTGTAGGTGGAGGCGCAGTCGCAACAGGTGGAGCCATAGTTTATAGATCACTTGATCCTACAGGTGCCTTGTCCCGAACTGTGGGAGCGTTTATCATGCCAATTCCAGAAATAATGCAGGCGGTTGGGTATGGAGTTGTACAATATTCTCCAATAGCAGGCATATCTTACTTAGCTCTTGAGTCATTAAATCTTGTCCCTACACCGTATTCGGGTTTGGGGAGATGGGCGTTGAACAGAGCCGGTTTAGAACAAGTCTACAACCAAATTTTATATAAGGAGGCAGGATTGATTTCTTATTTTGGTGTATTACCTAGTCGTTATAGTAGTGATATTGATGCTGGTATTTATATGAATACTATGAATACATATCGTTTAACCGAATATGAAGCATACCAGTTTTGGAATAAAATTCCTGATCCTACTACAAATGGTTCAACATATATTTATCAAGCGATACCTCCTGATGCTACTGATATGACTATCTATCATAAATTCGGTGGTTTTAAAACTAATTACGGTTTCGTAGCAAATCCGAATCCAGGGAACTTAATAGAATTTCCACCTTTTCCTACCGATCCTACTGATACCGATGCGCAGCAGCCTAATACGACAATATCATTTGCGGAAAAACAAAATTTTGCGTTAATGGAAAATATGAATGTGGGAGCATTGGCTATAGGCCTTGGTTTATTTTTATGGGGCCAAAAGAAGAAGATGAAGACTCCAAATGAAAAGAAGAAGATGAAGACTCCAAATGAAAAGAAGGAGAATAGTATTTCTTGGTTCACGACCATATCGAGTATATTTTCTTGGAAGAGATCTATCACAATTCAAGATGTACAAAAACAATTAAATGATAGTCGATCTCATAATAATAATTATATAAACGCATTTAATAATAATATGTCAATAAGCGAGGGTGGTGAAGTTGTAAATGGAGAAATATTAAAACAAAATTTATACTTAACAACACTTAATTTGATTCAATTAGCAATTTTCAAAGAAATGGGAAAACCCTCAGCCCCCGCAAAAATAACGGAACTGACTAACATATTAAATGAAAGTAATAAAACATTTGAAGGGGAAACCAATAGCTATAATAAAGATTATTTCTTACAAGAATTAATAACAAAAATAGAGCCTGAAGGTAATGTATCTCTAAATATTGTTAATGAAAGATTAATAGATTTGTTAAAATCTACTGAATTTCAAAGTCGAGGTAATTTTAAAGAAATTTATGGTATTTCAGTAGACAACTTAAGAGAAGTAACAACCGATTGGATAAATTCTGAAAGACCTGCAATTAACTCTGTTTTGGGATTTGAACCTGAACAATTAATTGGCCCAGGAGCAACAGTTTTACCTGAAGCTGATGATAGTATACAAGAAGCAGAAGCAACAGAAGATAGAGAAAGAGAAGCAGCAGCAGAAAGGAGAGAAGTAGCAACAACAACAGGAACAGGAATACCAATCACAAATCCAGGACAAGGAGCAATAACACCAGCCATAGCAGCAGCAGAAGGTAAAAAAGTAATATATAAGAGTGTTGTTAAAAAGGATAAACCTCATCCCTCCAATTATGATCCTGTAATGAATACATTGTTACGAGAGAATAGAACCGGTAGTAGTAAAAACAGACAAGGTGTAATAAATGATTTACAGGGATTAGAAACTAAATTCGGAACAACTATAAGAACTGATGGGAGATCAATAGAACAGCTTCTTGCTGATTCCAAATATACAATTAAAACAGCCACGAATGACATACAAAATCTATTAAAGAATTTGAGAGATAATGGAAATGAAGAGGTTAAGGAAGCGACGAAAATGCAAGGAGGTGGTCTTTTGAAAAAGAAAGGTTCAAAGAAAAACAAAGTAGAAAAAAAGAAAGGAAGAAAAACCAAA
>Ga0233432_10000525_pt1 | contig 36960 bp, 29 predicted proteins | sample SI_122_August201_6_FD_179870 | JGI IMG/M metagenome (GOLD analysis project Ga0233432, IMG submission 179870) | Seawater microbial communities from Saanich Inlet, British Columbia, Canada - SI_122_August2016_10_MG | ecosystem: Environmental > Aquatic > Marine > Inlet | place: Canada: British... | reverse complement strand
GGGCCATTGCAGATCCTACAACAGCGAAAGCGACAGCGAATAATAATGTTAACTTTTTCATGATAGTTAGATTTTAATTTGTTTTGACTAATTAGAAACAAACACCGTGCCAAAAAAACAAAAAAGCCCCAAAATTGGGGCTTTTTTGTGTAGGTTTTTCTTTAATTACTTTATTTTAAAATCATTCATGAACGCAGTGGTGAAGTTCCCTTTTCGGAAATCTTCGTTCTTCATAAGCTGTTGATGCAAAGGAATGGTGGTTTCAATTCCTTCAATGACAAACTCACTCAACGCACGCTCCATTTTTACAATGGCCTCTTCACGGGTTTGTGCAGAAACAATCAACTTAGCGATCAAAGAATCGTAGTAAGGTGGGATGACATAACCCGCGTAAATATGAGAATCTACCCTCACACCATGTCCGCCTGGCTTATGTAATACCTTTATCTTTCCAGGACTAGGACGGAAATCCTTATAGACATCTTCAGCATTGATTCTCACTTCAATCGCAGCTTTATTCGGCTCATAATCCTTTCCAGAGATTGGCACACCCGCCGCTATCTGAATCTGTTCTTTAATCAAGTCATGGTTAATTACCTCTTCAGTAACGGGATGTTCAACCTGAATTCGGGTATTCATCTCCATGAAATAGAAATTTCTGTGCTTGTCCACAAGGAATTCAACCGTACCTACCCCTTCATATTTGATAATTTGAGCTGCTGCTTTCGCTGCTTCACCCATTTTTTTACGGAGTTCTTTGGTCATAAACGGCGAAGGTGTTTCTTCAATTAGCTTTTGATGTCTACGTTGAATAGAACAATCACGTTCACTCAAATGACACACCTTACCGTACTGATCACCTGCAATTTGAATTTCAATGTGGCGTGGCTCTTCGATGTATTTCTCCATGTAGAGACCATCATTACCAAACGCAGCGCCGGCTTCCTGTTTTGCAGAATTCCATGCAGCTTCCACTTCTTCCTCGTTCCAAACGATGCGCATTCCACGACCACCGCCACCGGCCGTGGCCTTCATGATCACAGGGTATCCTATTTCTTTTGCAATAGTTTTTGCTTGATCGATGCTTTCAAGTAATCCTTCAGAACCTGGAATAGTCGGAACCCCCGCCTTTTTCATGGTTTCTTTTGCATTACTTTTATCACCCATACCATCTATTTGCTCAGGTGTAGCACCGATGAACTTAATACCATGGTCTCTACAAATGGCAGAGAACTTACTATTCTCGGAAAGAAAACCATAACCAGGATGTATGGCATCGGCGTTAGTCACTTCAGCAGCAGCTAAAATTCTAGGAATGTTAAGGTAGCTATCCTTACTCTGATTAGGACCTATACAAACTGCTTCATCAGCAAAACGCACATGCAAACTTTGTTTGTCTGCTTGAGAATAGACAGCCACGGTGCGGATGCCCATTTCTTTACAAGTACGAATGATTCTTAGCGCAATCTCACCTCGATTGGCTATTAGAATTTTCTTGAACATATGTTCTTGGTTTATGCAGGTTCAACAAGGAAAAGAGGTTGATCATATTCTACCGGTGTTGCATTATCCACCAATACCTTCACAATCTTTCCTTTAACCTCACTTTCAATCTCATTAAAGAGTTTCATTGCCTCGATGATACAAACTACTTTTCCAGGGTTTACATCATCACCAACATTGGCGAACGAAGGAGACTCAGGGTTCGCTGAGCGGTAAAAAGTACCAACCATAGGACTCTTTATTTCTACGAGGTTGTTATTACTTTCTACTGCAGTATCTGCCTTGGCTGCGGGCGCGGCTGGCGCAGGATCGGAGGATGCTGCAACTACAGGAGCAGCAATGGTTTGAACCGCCGCAGGAGCTGAAACCTGTGCGGTAACTTGCGTCGTGTTCTTTTTGATGTGTAATTTAAAATCCTTACGATTGATTTCCACTTCATCCACCCCATTTTGTGATACAAATTTGATTAGGGCTTGAATTTCTTTTAATTCCATATCAATGGTTATTTAAGTGGGCAAAGAAAATAAAAATTGCCCGATTTGAGTCACTTTTTGATGAAATTAAACGGGATACTCTCAAAAATGACCAATAAATCGTTCATTTCTTGATTAAAGAGGAATATTACCGTGCTTTTTTCTAGGATTATTTGCCACCTTATTCTTGAGCATATCAAATGCACGAATGAGTTTTGATCTTGTTTCTTCAGGGAAAATCACTTCATCAACAAACCCTCTCTCCGCTGCTCTGTATGGGTTCGCAAAAATATCAGAATATTCCTGTTCCTTCTGCTTCCATGCCTCTTCTCTATTTTCTGCCGAGTCAATATCCTTCTTGAAAATAATTTCGGCTGCGCCTTTCGCTCCCATCACAGCAATTTCGGCAGATGGCCATGCAAAATTCATATCTGCACCTATATGTTTACTGTTCATTACATCGTAGGCTCCACCGTAGGCCTTTCTCATGATTACAGTTATACGCGGAACCGTGGCCTCACTAAATGCATATAGAAGCTTTGCTCCGTTTGTAATGATCGCGTTCCATTCTTGATCAGTCCCAGGCAAAAATCCAGGGACATCTTCAAATACCAGTAAAGGAATATTAAACGCGTCGCAAAAGCGAACAAATCGAGCCCCTTTTTGACTACTATGAACATCTAACACACCAGCCAAATGTGCGGGCTGATTGGCAACAACACCAATACTTTTACCTCCCAAACGAGCGAAACCAACCACTATATTTTCCGCAAAATCTTTGTGCACCTCCATAAAAGACTCCGCGTCTACCACTTGCTCGATGACCTCCTTCGTATCATACGGTTGATTGGGATTCTCTGGTACAATATTTTTCAAACCTTCACGAACTTCATCGTTAGCCTCATAATTAACACTCGGTGCTTTTTCCTCACAATTCTGAGGAACATATTGCATTAGTTTTCTAATATTATGCAAACAAGCAACTTCATTCGGTTCGCTAAAATGGGCCACACCACTTTTACTTGAATGAACCGAAGCACCGCCCAAGTCTTCTGAACTCACATCCTCATTGGTGACTGTTTTTACCACATTCGGGCCAGTCACAAACATATAAGAAGTGTTTTCAACCATGAAGATAAAATCAGTAAGTGCTGGTGAATAAACTGCGCCACCGGCACAAGGTCCCATGATTGCCGAAATTTGTGGAACAACACCACTGCTGCGAGTATTTCTGTAAAAGATATCTGCATATCCACCCAAAGAAACTACTCCCTCCTGAATACGCGCACCTCCAGAATCATTTAATCCAATAACAGGAGCTCCATTTTCTAGAGCCAAATCCATGATTTTACAGATCTTCTCGGCATGCGTTTCTGATAAACTCCCCCCGAATACAGTAAAATCTTGTGAGAAGACATATACCAAACGCCCGTGAATATTGCCGTAACCCGTTACGACTCCATCTCCCAAAATCTTTTGAGATCCCATACCGAAATCGGTACTGCGATGGGTAACCATATTCCCAATTTCTTCAAAAGAGTTTTCATCTAGTAGTAAATTGATTCTTTCACGAGCCGTAAGCTTCCCTTTCTTGTGCTGCGCTTCAATTCGTTTCTCTCCACCACCCTGAAGTGTTTGTTCTCTTTTTTGAGATAGAATTTCTCTTGGATTAGACATGCCGACAAAGTTAAGAAAGTGAGAGATATCTATATCAAAAAAGAAAGGGGCACAATATATTGTGCCCCTTTCTTTAAATGTTTCTCTCTTTTTATTTTTCGTCTGTTATTGCCGCCATATCTAGAAGCAATGAAAAACGAAGTTGATTTTGTAAAGGATGACGATTAGCAAAAGGAATCAAATACGATGCGTCTAGTGCGAGTGATTCGAACTTCATACCTAAACCTAATGTCATGTATTGACGAGCACCTTTGGTATTGGCTTCATAAAAAACACCTCCACGAAGGGCAAACGTCTTTTCATAGAGGTATTCAAACCCAATGGAGGGCGTCCATTCGTTCAATTCCTCGCTAAATCCACCAGGAGCGTCATAAAAAGATTGGATCATACCCTGTACAGGGCTCACATCGGGTTCCTGCCCGATAAATACTCTATTCCCATCTGAGTCCAATGAATCCGAACCGCTAATTGCAACCAGATAATAAGGAGGAGTAGGAACCAGTAATTTGTTTACATCAAGGTAGATAAACAACTCGTTATGGTCATCAATTTCATATTGATAACCAACTCCTAATTTTAGGTTAGTTGGGATAAAATCTCTGTTCTCTTCTGAGCTATACGTCATTTTCGCACCGATGTTCTGAATATTCATTCCTAAATTCCATCTGTGCTTTTTTCCAGCGGCTCTAAACTCATCCCGATAAATCAAACTGATATCTCCCGCAATTGATGTACCTGGGCTGTAATCAATACCATTTCTAACCCCACTTCCTACAAGGTTGGAATAAATGTATCGAAGATTTACGCCCATTGCGAATTTATCTGAAAATTTCGTCGCGTATCCAACATCCAAAGCAAACTCATTAGGATTGAAATTCCCTGTTGGCAATCCTTCGAAATCCGTAAAATTGATATTCCCTAACGAAAAATATCGAAACGATCCCGAAACCGCACTGTTTTTACCAAGTTTGGTGTAACCAGATAAGTAGGAGAATCCTACATCATCAACCAATTGCCTCAACCAAGGGGCATAGGACATGGAAAAACCCGTTTTATTCTGAGCAAAGGTGAGATTCGCATTGTTCCATGCTGCGGAATTGGCATCTGGATTAAACAATGCTACACCTGCATCGCCCATTGAAGCAGAGCGACTATCTGGAGATATCGTCAAAAAAGGTACCATTGTACTAACTGTGTTCAACTTGGATGATAAATCCTGTTGTGAAAGCTGTCCTGACGAGCTCACCTGAGCTTGCAGAGACATCGCAGTTAAACCAACAACTCCGATAGACGCAAGAAATTTAATCCTGATCATAGGTAAAGTGGCAAATTTAGGGTTTAGCCACAGAGTATCGTAATTTTTTTTACTGTCCTTCATCTTCGTATTCTTCACTTTATTTTAACCATTTACCATTTACAGATGTATGTAATCCATCAATTGAATGTAGTTCGATTCGATAGAAATACATCCCTTGAGCCAAGTTTGAAACCGTTGTTACATCAATATCTACCATAACTTTGCCTTGTGCATTTAAAATTTCCCGATTCAATTTAAATACTTGAGATCCTGAGCTGGTGTATAAAGTAAAATTCAATTTCACATCTTCACCTACCAAGTTGTGCTCAAGTGAAAAATGTAAATCTTTTCCATCTTGAAAAGGATTTGGATATACTTTATGAGCTGAAATTAATGCCTCTCTTTCGGGTATCACCTTGAACCTAACACTTCCGCTACCAGAGTTATTGTAAATATCCCAAACCTTACATTCAATTTCATGCCAACCTGGAGTAAGGTTATCTAGAGGCAGATTAATTTGTCCACTTTGGAATGAATTTGGATCATATTGGAAAAACTCATTTAAAATAAACATCTGCTCGTTTTCGGTTCCTGGATCTAATAGGGCTATCATGTCACGGCCAATTCCTGCTCCCGTTGAATTCAAACCACTTTCATCCGATACACGAGCAACAAACTCAGTATTTTTCAATACTTCACTGCCATTACGGAAGAAGGTATCACCCATATATGCTTTTACGATAGGACCTATACTATCTATTTCATCTAGTTCTTCAGAACCACCAATATTAAATCGCCAGGCTCCAGCCGCATCAACGATACCGTTTTCAGCATAAAATATAGCTCTACCCTTCCCTAATTGATAGGATATGTCTTTGGGTACGGCAAACGTAAATTCAAATTCACCTTGTATTACCGATACAACACCATTGAATAACACACTGCTTTCTGTACTGTAATCAATGGTAGAACCTACTCCGTCATTATCAAGCGTGGATTTTTCTACTGGCTTATCATAAATATTCACATACAATCGACCATTAAAATCGGACATCAATCCCTTCAAACGCTCATCTATGTGTCCTTTAACCCGCACCACGGAGAATGCCCTTAACGTATCGCTTTCATCTGCAAAGGCATTATCATCTATAGAGTCAAGTGAGACTAGATGCTCTGGAAATGCTAATTTTAAGGACGGGTCTCCCATCAAGGCGAACTTGTAATCTTCAGAATTCAAGAATGGTCGGTTCTTCAAGCGGCTGTATAATTCTCCCAGTGTTGGAATCGGCTCATCTTTCTTAGGAAAGCCATATTGTTTCCAAAAAGCATCATTAATAATGGAGTTCCCTGAGCTCCATACCGTCCTCGTCGTCGTCATTAAGGCAATCGCACCTCCACCCTTTTTGACTAATACTTTTTCACCTGCAGATTGTAAGGCAGGATTATCGAACCTACTAAATTCGCATGTTGCTGTAAACAATACCGGAAAATGTTCGCTGTGACTTAATCCATTGATTGTGGGGATATCAAAAATAGATTCTTGTGCCCATCCACTTTCTCCACCGTGTCCTTGATAATTTATGAATAAACTTCCATCCTCAAAAGCGTTCTTAATTGCTAAGGTCACTTCAGGGTATGCCTCATTATTTCCGTTGGTTTGCTGAGCATATGCGTCGGCGTAAATCCGATTCACCCTTAAATATGGATAGGTCCGTTGGATGTAATCGGCATAGTCTTCTGATTCCAAGGTAAACTCTCGCTCCCAACCCTCATCAATATCATCAGCAACAAATGAGAGTCTGTTGCGCCATGACCCTAGGGCAGTTTTACTCTTATAGGCTACAATCTTTTCGAAGTAGTTCGTTATCTCTGTTGCATTCCGTGCAGATATCCTTCCCACCACCACGTTCAATGTACTTTGCGCTGATTCTGGGTCACCCTCACCTGTTTCTAAATAACCTAGATAATCATCCAAACAGTAATTTGTAGTTTTCTGAATTCCATTCGATTGATAAATTGGAATATCATTGGTGTTACCATCTAAACGATCACGAAAGTCATAAGAAGCTGACCCAACGAGAGTCACGTATTTTAATTTTGAGGCACCATTTGAGTTTTTATGGGTGTTATACAAATACCTAATATACGTCCTGATAGCACCTAAGTCTGCTTGTCCACCACTGTATTGATTATAAATTTCGCTCGTTGTCACAATCGCCGCATCTGTATTGATTTTAGACCAATTCAATGAGGAAAGTGTTTCCTTGTATTTCGGAGGACATATATACAAGGTACTATTTGAAATATTATTGATTCCTCGGTAATCGAAATCCTTGTATGTCTTGTTGGCAATTTGACGTTTGACTAATTCGTTACATGAATTATTACTTTCTTCAATAAACAAAGTAGTTAATCCTTCTTTGTAGGTCAGTGGTACATTAACGCCATCTATGAACTTTATTGTAGATAAAATTTTGGGATTATATGGGTTACTGACATCCCAAAAAGTAGCATTCTGAAGCGAGTTAGGGAATTGCAACGTACCACCATCCGATGGATCCAAGTCAGAATCAATATAGTACAAGAGTGCACAATGACTATTTAAGCCATGTGGAACCCAACTTTGAGTAACGATGTAATCAATATAGGCCGAAGATTCAATGTTCGGTCGATTCAACTTCAATTGAATGTCAACGTTATTGGTTTTACCAATTTTTTCATGAAAACTAAATGGATAGGTTACCTCATCGGAGGAAAAATTTGATCTGAGGTTCACGTTGGTTTCATTACCATTTAGCAATGAGGATAAAGTACCGGTATTTCCGACCATCGACGCACCCATATATACTGAAACGTTAGTGGAATCCGCTTGATCGTTAACAATAATATCAACGGATCTTTCCAATGTTTGATTCCCTAATTTCTCTCCTAGCCACCAATTACCCATTTTCAGTGGATTAATCAAGTCATTCTCAACGAGTGTCAGTTCTGACGCTTTTTTAATTATTGGTGCATTTTGGTTTAATTGGTCATTCGAAGTTATAATCCTTTTACCTCTAACACCTTCGTCATAACCAATGTAAAAAACAACCTCGTCCGTGTAGAGATTAAATTTCCGATCAATAAAGCCCCCCCGTTGAAACCAGGTTTGTGTACCTTCGATATAAAACTGCGCTATATCCTGCTCGTTGAAAACACCATCTTCCCCACCGGGGAAATATAGAGGAACTTCTGGGGCAGTTGCATGAACGATTTGTGGGTTTTCCGAGGGATAACCTTCGCCCATATTAGCAAAAACCCGAATATCTCGAGGGTCGATAGCAGAAACATCAAAACCAAGATTAATAAAATCTTGTTGGGACAATGTCACAACGGTGGATTCATCAATTCTCATTGTTTTCCATTTACCTGTAGCCAAAGGATCTGTTTGACCACATAAAACACGGCTACATAGAAAGCCAAGAACAAATAGCGCGTTTCTTAATAGATAAATTTTAATTGTAAATTGCTTGTTCAACCAACTCATCTTTTAGGTAGTGTAAATATAACGATAAGCAATCGAAAAAAGTCTCCCCTCATTTGCACACCCCAAAAACGAACATGATTTTATTTAAAATATTCGCAAATGTTCCACAAAACTCAGTACGAATGGGAGTTGACAACGGATTTTGACATCAAAATATTTTTTTATTTAATACGTTAATTGTTTACATTTGTTACCCAAGTATAGAAACGCGATGAAGAGAATACTACACTTGGCAATCGTTGGATTGCTGCTTTTTTCAACCAATAAATTAGCTGCCCAAGACCCTGAGCTCACTCAGTTTTATGCGGCACCTGTTTATACTAACCCTGCTTTGGCGGGTTCTGCCGTTTGTTCAAATGGAGCAGCTGGTAGAGTGTCGTTGAACTACAGAAATCAGTGGCCGAGTCTACCTGGAACTTTCCGTTCCTATGCTCTTTCGTGGGATCAACATATCCCCTCGATTGGAGGAGGTGTTGGTGCGATGGTTTTCCATGATGTTGCTGGTTCTGGTCTGTTATCAACAACGACTGTGAGTGGCGTTTACTCGTATTTACTACCCATAGGAAGAGGAAGAAATCGTGCGTTCATGCGTTTCGGACTGCAGGGTGCCATTGCGTTTAAAAGTTTAGATTGGAATCGTTTACGTTTCGGAGATCAAATACGACCAACACAGGGTTTCATCGATCCTACAGGAGAACAACGTCCATCAAATAGCATATCCTACCCTAATTTCAATGCGGGTTGGGTAATATACAATGAGAAGTTTTACGGCGGATTTGCTGCACACAATGTGAATCAGCCTAATTGGAGTTTCTACGAAAATCCAGATGAAACTCTGCCCATCCGATATACAGCCCATGTTGGAGGGAATATTTCTTTAGGGAACAATAGAAGAAGTTTCGAAAAGAACTTCCTCTCTCCAAATGCTTTGTTTATGGTTCAACGTAACTTCACACAACTTAATCTTGGTTTTTACATAAATAAAGGCCCGTTGGTTACCGGTTTATGGTTTCGCCAGACCTTTGGGAACTACAACACATCTGATGCTATCATAATGTTGGTAGGATTCCGTAAGGACCGTTTTAAATTTGGATACAGTTACGACTTTACTGTGAGTGATGGCCGTAGCGCTATTCCTTCCAGTCACGAAGTAAGTGCTACCATCGATTGGTGTGTACCACCTGGTGCTAAACCATTCCGTCCTTTAAAGTGTCCAGAATTCTAGTGATCATCATTGATTGTGATTGAATTCGCTTAATTTTGCAATAAACAAGAAGACCGTTCGTTATAAACACACAAATGTTGAATTTTTCCAAAATGAAAACAGCTAATATACTCATGGGAGCAGCTCTATTAGGAGTAGTTTTCACTTCTTGTGATCCCCGCGGTCCAAGAATTAAGAGTAAAAAAACAGGGCAAATGTTCAATGACCCCAAATGGGGAGGATATGCTAAACATCCCTATGTAGGTCAAGAAACTGGTCCTGGACTTGTATTAGTCGAAGGAGGTGCCTTTTCTATGGGTAATACCGAAAACGACCTTAAGTACGAGCACAACAACACAGAACGTAGAGTAACTGTGCATTCTTTCTACATGGACGAATGCGAGGTTACTAACCACGATTATGGTGATTTTGTGTATTGGTATGAAAGAGCGTTTAACGAGAATAATTCTGGTTTACAATCAGAACATACCTTCGCTGGTCAGAAAATCGACCCTAACTCTCAATTCGCTATCGGAGGTCTTTACAAAACTATACTTCCTGATACCAATTGCTGGAGAAGTAAATTAGGTTACAATGAGCCTTTTGTTGAATACTATTTCCGTCACCCTTCGTATCAAGACTATCCAGTCGTTGGCGTTAACTGGCACCAAGCTACAGAGTATGCTAAGTGGCGCACAGATCAGGTGAATACAATGATCCTCGACAGAGAGGGTCTAATTGATTATGATGCGGGTAACCAGGCCGTTACTGCAGATCCGTTTAACAACTTTAATACAAGAGCTTATCTTTCTGGTCAAGATAACGGTATTTTCAGTGGTGTGGTTGATGGTGCGGTTACCACTAAAAGAAGCGCAGGTAACATGATTGGTAATAAGCCCCTTCGTGATTACTCAAAAGCTAAGAGAAAAGATCAAAAGCGATTTAAGGTAAAAATGGAAGATGGCATTTTCCTTCCTGACTACCGCCTTCCAACAGAGGCAGAGTGGGAATATGCTTGTCGCGCAGCTATTGGAGAAACACAATTTGAAAATATCGATCAAAACAAGATCTATTCTTGGACAGATTACACCATCCGCATCAAGAATGGTAAAGAGCAGGATCGTGGTAAAATACGCGTCAACGCGATGCGTGGAAAAGGCGACTATGCAGGTATAGCTGGTGGTCCCCTAAACGATGGTGGTATGATTACAACACCTGTTTATTCCTACTGGCCCAATGCATACGGTCTATACAATATGGAAGGTAACGTGTCTGAGTGGGTAATGGATGTTTACAGACCACTTTCATTAGAAGACATGGAGGCATTCATGCCATTCCGTGGAAACAAATTCCAACAAGTTGTGCTTAATCCTAATGGACCTGGTGGTCTTTCGGATAAGGATGATTTAGGACGTTTGAAATTCCAAGACGTAGTGAAAACTTCTATTAAAGAAGGCGGAAGAAGAAATTATAGCCAAGCGGATAATATTGGTTATAAAGATATGCACCAAGGACTCGAAGAGCCAGATTTGACCTACGAATATGGTGTAAGTAGTTTAATCAATGACAAAGCTAGAGTTATCAAGGGCGGTAACTGGACAGACCGTGTTTACAACACAACTCCAGGAACTCGTCGTTTCCTAGACCAAGACCAAGCCACTTCGTACCTTGGATTCCGTTGTGCGATGATACGCGTTGGTTCCCCTGTGGGTAACTCAGCAAAGAAGTACAATAAGCTTCCTGTAAGCGGTATTGATCGCAAGACGAAAAGAAGAAAATAAAATTAATTTAATCTATATTGAGAAAGCCCCGGAAACGGGGCTTTTCTTTTGTTTTACTTTTTTGGTATTAGACATAAAAAAGTCCTAGAAATTCTAGGACTTTAGAGCGAGAAACGAGATTCGAACTCGCGACCCCAACCTTGGCAAGGTTGTGCTCTACCAGCTGAGCTATTCTCGCTTGCTTAATGTGAGTGCAAATTTAAGAGAAGTTCTGAAAAATCCTCGCACCCCATGGAAATATTTTCAAAAAAAGGCAGTTCTGTAAGCCGGGTTCTGTATCCACAGTTTTTGCCGTGGCTTCTATCATTAATCTAGGGAGATTCTCACGAATATCCTCCATCGACCTACCCTTCCGGCTCGCAAGCGATTGAGCGGGCCGCTCTTTGATCCGGATTTATTTGGTCTTTCAACGCGCAAGGTTTATCCCAATCCTGATTCACATCAGAACGAGTGAGCTCTTACCTCACTTTTTCACCCTTACCTCAACGAATTGAGGCGGTTTAGTTTCTGTGACACTATCTGTAGACCTTTCGGCCCCCTTCCCGTTAGGAAGTGCGCTGCCCTATGTTGCCCGGACTTTCCTACTCATTACTGAGTCGATAGAACGAACTGCCAGTGCAAAATTAGGTTATTGCGTTTTAAAACCCCCTGCCCTAATGTATCTTTGTATAGAAGTTATGGCAGAATACGAAGCAGTCATTGGTCTAGAAATCCACATACAGCTACAAACTAAATCTAAAGCTTTTTCCTCAGACTCTACAGAATATGGTGCATTGCCAAATTCTCAAGTGAGTCCGATTAGTTTAGGACATCCCGGTACCCTACCCAAACACAACTTGGCTGCCATCAACAACGCCATTAAAATGGGCATTGCTTTGAGTTGCGATATCCGAAAGGTAAATCAATATTCAAGAAAGAATTACTTCTATGCTGACCTACCCAAAGGCTACCAAATTACTCAGTTCGATACCCCATTATGCAATGGAGGGGTGGTCAAAATTAGACCAAAGGATGCTTCTCCAAAGGAAATAAGACTGACACGAATCCATATGGAGGAGGACACAGGTAAGAGTATGCACGATCAGGATTTGGATGATACTCTCGTTGATTATAATCGTGCTGGAACACCGTTAATTGAGGTAGTCACGGAGCCTGATATTCGAACAGGAGAAGAAGCTTATGCTTTTGTTTCCGAAATACGACGATTGGTGCGTTATTTAGAAATTTGCGATGGCAATATGGAGGAAGGAAGTTTGCGTTGTGATGCGAATATTTCCATTCGACCAAAAGGAAGCCCAACCTTTGGGACCAAGGTTGAGGTGAAAAATATGAATTCCATTTCTAATGTAAAAAGAGCAATCGATTTTGAAATTAGCAGACAAACTGAAATGGTTGAGAGTGGTGAACGAATCATACAAGAGACGCGCGGTTTTAACGGATTGAATGGAACTACCTTCTCTATGAGAAAAAAGGAAGCGCTGAACGACTATCGTTATTTCCCAGAGCCTGATTTACCTCCCCTGATTGTTACTCAAGAAAATATAGAAAAAGTAAAATCGCAGATGCCTGAATTGCCTGAGGTTCTATACGATCGATTTACGAATAAATATGGCCTCACGGATTACGACGCCAATGTTCTCATTGATGATAAGTCCTCGGCTGATTATTTTGAACATATCGTAAAAGAGAACATTCCATATAAGGTCGCATCAAATTGGGTATCCGTTACGATACGTGGTTATTTGAATGAACAAGCCTTGAGCATTCAAGATTTTCCTTTAGCACCCAAACAAATCAGTGAAATTATTAAACTGATTGAAAATGGCACGATCAACCATAGCACGGCCAGCCAAAAGCTATTTCCAGCCTTGTTAACGAGTCCCCATAAGTCTCCAAACGCACTAGTAGAAGAATTAAACCTCGCGACCAACACAGATACTGGTTTTATTGAAGAATTAGCAGATTCTATATTAGCTGAGTTCCCAGACAAAGTAGAAGCTTATAAAAACGGCAAGAAGGGCTTACTGGGTATGTTTGTTGGTGAAATGATGAAACGCTCCAAGGGTAAAGCAGACCCTAAAATTGCAAAGGAAGCATTTTCTAAGAAACTAGATAGCTAATGGAATTCCTTTCTGAAATCCATTCCAAAATATACATCCACACAAACTCCGTTTGGTGTAAAATTGAAAACAAAGAATTCACCTACGGTGATCTAAAATCATTCATCCAATCATTTACGCCTGCTATAGCTCAAACAAGTGGACCTGTAGGATTAGTAATACGAGACGACTTTGAGACATACGCCTCCATCATTGCATGTTGGATGTGTGGCAGGTCATATGTACCTATTCAACCCAGTTATCCGAATTCTCGAATCAACGACATTGTTGAACTGAGTGAAATCCAATTCTATCTGGATTCACAATTCCACGCATTAAATATAGTTGGACTAAAATGCATTACGCCTAGTAATGAAGAGAAAGCCATTGTCTCCCCTCCATTAAATAATCATGATTTAGCCTACATATTATTTACCTCAGGTACGACGGGAAAGCCCAAAGGGGTCCCTATTTCATTTGGAAATCTTCAAGCATTCATTGAAGGATTTTTTGATTTAGGTTACGAACTGAACCAAAATGATAAATTCTTACAAATGTTTGAATTGACATTTGATTTATCGGTTATGAGTTTCTGCATACCTACTATGTTAGGGGCATCCTTCTGCCCTCCATCTAAGAAGCTCATCAAACCCTTGGCATTATATGATACCTTGGAATCAGAGGAAATTAGTTTCGCCCTTATGGTGCCCTCCGCCATTGACATGCTCAGTCCCTATGCAGATGAAATGGAATTGCCATACCTAAAGATCTCACAATTTTGCGGTGAAGCACTTAAAATCCAACAAATACGTATTTGGAGAGAGGTATGTGACTCCACACAAATTGACAATGTTTACGGACCCACTGAAGCCACTATCTACTGCACGAGATACACCATACCTCCAAATATAGAAGATTGTAAGCATCATAACGGAATTGTTTGTATCGGTGAACCCATGACGCATGTTAGGCTTGGTTTAGGTAATGATAAGGAGCTTTATCTCGGTGGAAAACAAACCACCATGGGTTATGTAAAAGCTAACCCAACGCAAAAGGAAGCTTTTTTTGAACAGGATGAAGTTTGGTTCTATAAAAGTGGTGATATTGGGTTGAGCGATGAGCAAGAATACTACTGTTTAGGCCGTATAGACGAGCAGGTTAAAATACAGGGTTATCGAGTAGAATTAGCAGAGATAGAATTTGCAGCAGGGAATGTTTTCCCAAATAACAAACATAAATGCGTAGCTATTCAAACCACTTCCGGGTGGGAATTACATCTTGTATCTGAAGGTGTAAAAACCGTTGCCAAGATCACAGAAGTAAATTCTCACTTACCTTGGTACATGCATATAAAACAGGCTCATTCACTCACTGAATTCCCTTTAAATGCCAATGGTAAAGTGGATAAGAAACAGATCATTCTACAGCTCGGATTATGATAAGACAGGCCAGCCATCAAGATTTCGATTTTATTTACGAAGCGATTGTTCAAAGCGAATACTCTGGTGGTAATATATTCCCATACGAATCTCTATTCGGAATGAAACCAGCGGAGTTCAAGGAAACGGTTTTCAATATCTTCGAAGAGGAAATTGATGGTATGCCTTGGCATTACGAACATTGGTATATCAACGAATTAAACGGACATGCAGCCGGGGCTTTATGCAGTTGGGTCGAAGGTTCAGACGGATTATCCTCTGATCTATTACACGCACAAACGTTGAGTTTTTTATTGCCCGCACAATGGCAAGAAGCGAAAATAAAATTAGAATCATTATCAAGTGTTACCATCCCTCGTGTGAATGGCTTTGTTCAACTTGAACATTTATATACCTCACAAGATTTTCGAGGAAGAGGCGTTATGAGAGAGTTAATGCAATTCATTTTTGAAACAAACTCGGGAAAACAGTTTGAAATCCAAGTTCTCAAAGGCAATATAAAGGCGGTGTCACTTTATGAATACATGGGATTTTCTGTGCAAAATGAAAAATGCAACCCAGCAATCAAAAACCTAGCTTTGTTAAGTAGCGATTGCAAATTACAACTCACCAAACAACATGAATAGAGAAGAAATCACATCGGCATTGAGTCCAATTTTTCATCGTGTATTCAATAACAATGAAATCATCATCACGGATGATCTAAACGCAGAAAAGGTAGATCAATGGGATTCCCTAACTCACCTAAACATGATAGCCGAAGTTGAAAAGCATTTTGAAATCAAATTCAAACTGAAAGAATTAATCGGAATGAAAAATGTGGGTGATATGATTGACTTGATTTTGCAGAAAAAGGGTGTATAATCGAAAACCGGCAATACTATTTTTAATATTCACAGTTGCCATATTTACTGGGTTAACTGCTATTTTTTCATGGGAAAAAACCAAAGGATTCTTTGAAGGTAACGGCCTCTTTTTTTACTCATACAATTATAAGACAACACAACCCACCCCAATTGTTTCCAATGTACACACCGACAGCAGCGCAATTGTCAAACCTATTGATTCACTGAAATCAAATATTAAAGGGTCTCCTATCTACGCTTCGGCTGTAAATATACATAAGTCAAATCGGTCTCAAGTTCCGGATTCATTAAGACTGATGTACGATAGTTTAATTAAAACAATAAAATATCTGCGCTATAGTGATGCCGGTAATGGAAGTTTAGAAAACTTCTTCAACCGATTATCAAAATCCAATAAAAGCGGTAAACTTCAGAATCTATTACGAATTTGGTATTACGGAGATTCTCAAATTGAAGGTGACCGTATCACACGTGAAATTCGTAAACTTTTACAAAACAAATTCGGCGGCTATGGATTTGGATATGTACCATTGAGCAACCCTGCTACTTACATGCATTTGGAGCTAGGAAAACAAAACGATTTCCAAAAGCTTTCATGCTTTCAACATCGGAGAAAACACAAGGACTTTGGGGTATCTGGTTTAGCTTTTGCACCGAATAATGAATACACCAATGGTGATTGGCTAGAAATGTATCTCAACATACATAAGTGGCTCCCTTATCGCTTTTTAGAACTCTCCATGAAATTGGATAGCACGGCAGTTGTGGAGTGGAAACATGTGAGCGATAGCATGTGGAAGGCTGCAACAACAAAACGATGGAATCACTTGGTGAGAGTTTTTTCTATTGGGGATACCACGCTACGGGGGAAAATTCAGATTCGAATAAAAGGAGTAAACCCAGTCATTTATGGATTGAATTTCCAGGGATCATCACGGGGTATTGTGATTGATAATTACGGCATTCGCGGACATTCTGGTGATGGTCTACGAAGTATTTCAAGCGACTTATTGCGCGAAGAAGCTAAGTCAGATAAATTAGGATTGGTTGTTTTTCACTATGGCAACAACATGGTACCGTATATCAAGAATGATGAAAAGACAAAAAAATGGGTGCAGGGAATATTCCGAGGTTTATTCTCTAAATACAAAAAAGCCTGTCCAACATCTTCTTTCTTAGTAATAGGGCCTGGAAGTATGGGTAAAAAGGAGGGAGACGAATCCATGGAGTATGAATCTTGTTCTATATTAAACGGATGGATGCAAGAAGTTGCCATCGAACAAGGTTTTGCATACTTTGACTTTTATCGTTTTATGGTAGATGCAGGAGGCATTTTATCTTGGAGAGAAAAAGGATTAGCTAGTCTGGATGGACACCTGAGCGTTGGCGGGCAAAAACAACTTGCAAAAGCACTCACAACATCTGTTTTAAACGCATACAAAGCATTTGAATTGACATTGGAGAAATGAGAGAATTGAGAACTAAGAAACTGATTACACTAGGAGTATGGATCACTATTTCGATCATACAACTTTTTTCCCAACCTTTATATTGGAATAAATTTGACTACCCGAAATATCCATGGATAGATTCGACTGTCAATTTAATTCAAACTCATAATAGGCAAAGCATCGCTCCATTGATGCAGAAATTGAAGAGCACGAACAAGGAGCGTGTTCATATTCTTCACATTGGTGATTCACATGTTCAGGCGGATATTTTCACTCATGAAGCGAGAATACTCCTCGGAGGAAGTTTTGGTTATGCTGGTAGAGGTATGGTCTTTCCGTATACCACAGCTCGCACACACACAGCTGCCGATTATAGATGCTATCATACAGGAAAGTGGTATTACGCCAGAAATGTTGAAAGACGCCCTGATCTCCCACTTGGAGTTACAGGAGTCACATCTAAGACCTACGATACAAATGCCCAATTCAAACTGAAGTTTAAAGAAGATGCCATTAGAGAAGATTACAATCAAGTAAAGATCCTTTGCAAAAGGATTCCCGGATCATTTGATGTCAGGGTCATCGGTGGAACCGATACGGTGGTTTTAGATATTTATTCAAGCCCGAAAGATACACTGACCGATCTGATAACGGCCACTTTCAGTCGCGGTTATCAAGAATATTTATTTGAAATCATTTCGCGCGACTCGAATCAAAAGTCATTTGAGATTTATGGTATCAGCATTGAGTCTGATAAAAATACAGGACTACTTTATACCAGTGTAGGAATCAACGGTGCCGGTCACTACTCCATTATGAGAGAAAATCGTTTACCCCAACACCTAGAAACACTCTCTCCAGATGCCATAATTCTGGATATAGGTGCTAATGATTTTTACCGAGGTGGAATGAATAAAGAGAAGTTCAAAGGCAACTTGATTTCGATTCTTGAAATGTTTAAGACTTATGCTCCGAATGCACTAGTAATCCTTTCGAATAGTCAAGATATTTTACGCGGTGGTTATTCCGTAAGAGCTTGTTCTATATTTTCATTAATGATATCGGAAGTGGCAAAATCTGAGAACGTGGCTTTTTATGATTGGTATCGTGTTGCGGGGGGAAATCATTCCATGAAAATTTGGAAATCCTTACATCTTGCCAATAGAGACGGGGTTCACCTCACTCGCAATGGGTATGAGCTCAAAGGTTCGCTTATTTATCAAGCATTTGGAAAAACCTACAAACGCTTTTTTAATTCTGAAGAAGATTCCTTTATTATTCCCTGTTTTGACTCTACACAGGTCGATTCTATTTTAGCTTCAGGCTCTCAGAAAACCGCTGTTAGACAATGGATCAATCATAAGGTAGTTAGAGGTGAAACGGCTTGGGGAATTGCTCAAAGATATAACGTGAGTGTCATACAAATTAAAGATTGGAATCGCTTATCTAGCTATGCATTACGACCTGGTCAAATTCTAAAAGTACATACAGATTTCGATAGTGAACGTATTGGTTTAAGTGTTAAAAACCCACCCAGTGTAAGTACCAAACCAGTTAAGATACCCCACAAAAACTCAACCGGAGGTTACAGTCGATCATATAGATACCATACCATTAGACGCGGTGAGACATTATACAGTATTGCACGTAAATACAGAACGTCGGTGCGCCAATTGAAACGGTTAAACGGTTTGAGAAGCGATTTCATTAGAGCTGGCAAAAGACTTAAGGTAAAATAATGGCATTCAACTCCGTACAATTTTTCATTTTTTGGTTTATTCTTTACGGAGTTTATTTAACTGTATTCCAACAGATTAAAGTAAGAAGTCTTGTTCTACTATTGGGCAATATTACATTTTATACCATATTGAGCGGATGGTCAGTTATTATACTTTTCTTGGCGTCTTTTTTTGATTTCCAGATTGGAAAACGAATTAGCCAAACCGAAGACGAGTCCCAAAAAAGGGTTTGGATGCGATTGAGTGTAGTGCTCAATGTCGCTTTAATTTTAGGCTTTCGTCATGTTGCGGATTGGTTAGGGTTGAATCAAATGAATTCTGAGTGGCATTTCCCTATCCCCATTTTATTTATCGGTGTTTCCTTTTATGCTTTTCGTTCAATGAGTTATGTTTTTGACATTTACTATGAGAACATAGAAACCGCTGAGCACAACTTGATTCATTACTGGACATACGCAAGCTTTTTTCCAATTATGCTTTCTGGTCCAATTCTCACAGCTTCGGATTTCCTTGATAAGCTGAAGTCAAATAATTGGGGTATTAGCAGCCGAGATATCTCATTAGCTAGCTTTTATATCACTTTGGGTGTGGTAAAGAAGTTTATTCTGGGTAATTATATCGCGATGAACTTCGTGGATCGAGTATTTGAGAGTTATTCATTTTTTACTGGACTCGAAGTCTTCTTGGCTTCTATTCTCCAAACGTTTTCACTCTATTTGGATTTCAGTGGTTACACCGATATTGCCTTAGGACTAGGGCTACTATTAGGATTTAATATCCCCGATAATTTTAATTTTCCATTCTTAGCCCAAAATATCACCGAATACTGGAAACGATGGCATATTTCGTTGTCCAATTGGTTCAATGCTTATTTGTATTTCCCTTTATCCTATCAACTGCGTCAACTCAAGAAGTTTGGTACGAGTCTAAGTGTTTTTGTGGTATTCTTGATTAGTGGATTTTGGCACGGTACATCTCCGAATTACTGGGTTTGGGGAATAATGCATGCCCTTTGTATGGTTTGGGATATATATTCATCTCAATGGCGCGTTCAATGGCGTAAAACGATTCCAATGGCTATTTATAAGCCTATTTCCATTTTTATAACTTTTGGCTTTCTAACCTATAGTGGAATTTATTTCAAAGCGAGAACTATTGAATCGGCAGACGGTATGATAAATAAAATCCTTGATGGAATAGATTGGTCCTTATTCCCTGTTTGGTTTGATCTCTATGAGAATGTTGCCCTCATGGGTATTGGAGTCATTATATTTCATTATTCAATGTCTCGGACATATCCTAAAGTTAAGTCCTGGGTTCAAAACCAAACATGGTTAATCAGCGCCATGGTTATGATTCTAACCATATTCATTGCTTATCAATTCAACCGTTTGGGAAGCCTACCCTTTTATTATTTGCAATTCTAGATGAACTCAAATATTGGCTGTATTGGATTTTCTCCAAATTTGCCAAGCACCTAACAGAAATAAGACCAGAACCCATATATGCGGTTTGATAGAAAATGATAAAAGTTTACTGAAAACGAAAAATATATGAGCAAAAGTAGTTAAACAAAGCGTTGAACACTTCGGAGTTTATCCTTTTTGATATATCTTGCTTCTTATGCGAAAAATACTGTATGCTCTCTTTTTAGTAATGCTCATTTTTTTAAGCGGGTGCTCCGGTGAAGGAGCAGAAAAAGGCACTGTTTTACTGCGAAATATAGAATTTGATTTTTCAGGACCATTGGATGCTGGCTCGAACACTGCTCAATACGAATGGTCGATAAACCCTAAAGATCATTTACGAATGTGGGGAGAAAACTCTGAAATCAAAACAGCCAAATTAGTGTCGGCCACTGTTAATGATGCAGATGAACTTGAATTTGACGGTGTGAATAGCCTTGTGTTAAGTTTGAGTTCTAACAACGCAGATTTAAGTATGGCCGAAATTGCGGTGCTCAACCCAATTAAAGCAAAATCTAATAAGCAAGAACTTAACCTCGCTCAGGAAGCTGAAATTGATGACTATTTCCAAGAATCTATGATGTACATATTACTCGATGCGGGCTTAGCAGAAGCCATCGATGATGATATGAAATTAACCGCAGACCTAACTTTTGAAGTTACATACGACTAGAAACATGATGAAAAAAGCTACTATACTCAGTTTATTCAGTATCCTCATTTTGGGGATTTATTCCTTCACCTTCCAAACAAAGGACGGTGGAGATCGTTTAATTGGTGTTTGGGAACCAAGCAACGGCCGGGCACGTGTAAAAATCAACAAAATCGGTTCCAAATATTTTGGCAAGATTGTATGGTTGAAAGAACCCAAAGATCCTGTATCAGGTAAACCTAAAACAGACAAAAACAACCCAGATGAGAGCATGAGAAATGTTCCTCTTAGAGGATATCGTATGTTAAAAGACTTCATTTACAAAGGCGATGACGTATGGGAAGAAGGCACCATTTATGACCCTTTGAACGGCAGTACTTATAACTGTACGATTAAGATGACGAATAAAAACACATTAGATATCCGTGGATATATTGGGGTATCTGCGCTAGGAAGAACGGATGTTTGGAAACGTCTTAAAATCAAAAAGAAAAAAGGACGCAAACGCGGTCGTAAATGAGAAATATGAAAAATGTTCGTACTCTTAGTGCTTTAGCCATACTCCTTTTCTTAGGATCTCCATTGTATTCGCAAACGGATACCACAGATTATGAAGACGAGGAAGACTACAGCATGTATGATGATATCGACTTTGCAGATGAAGCTGCCAAGCGATATGCATCTCCTAAAATCATTGGCATTAGCCCTTCCAAATTGATTTATTTGGGTTATGATTATCAGGGACCATATGAGATGCAGTTCGATGGCCTGGATAATACTGCAGGAGATACATTTACTGCAAACTCGACCACAGGCATACGTTTGGGGTGCAGTATTCCGGTTATTTCCCGAAATAGTATCGTTTGGCAAATGGGATTTAACTATTGGGAAACCCATTTCAATGGTACACCAAGTAACCTGAATAATGAAGCAAGTCAATCTCACCAAAATACATTCCGTACCACAGGTATCAACACTACGCTGTTTAAACCTTTGGGCGAAGAACAGTTTATTTTGTTCCAAGGGTCAGCGGACTTAAATGGTGATTACACCTTTTCTGATCTAATGCCATTGAAGTATTTGAAATATTCGGCGGCTGCATTGTGGGGAAAACGGCCCAACGATAGAACTCAATGGGGAATTGGACTAGCAAGAACCTACCGCGTGGGAGAATTGAACTACATTCCTATTGTTATGTATAACTGGACGGATGTAGAGAATAAATGGGGAACCGAAATTTTATTCCCAGCGAGAGCCAATGTGCGCAGAACCATCAACCCAAGAAATATGGTTTTTGCCGGCTTTGAACTTCAAGGACAAAGCTATCGTTTGTACAATGATGTAAACTTGAGAAGTCAGGATCTTGAAATTCGACGGGGAGAAATCCGCTTGAGAATGGAATATCAATTCTCCATTAAGGATTTCCTTTGGATCTCAGCACAGGCTGGATACCGCATCAATTATAGATACACCACGGATTACTTACCGGATGGAAAGGAAATTTACCGTGCCTTTGGGTTGTTGAAAGACGATCCTTACGTGATGGATAATAACATCACAAATCCATGGTACATGAATGTGAGCCTAAACTTGGTCAGTCCTTAAAAAGACTAATTGAAAATTCAACAAAAAGAGCCTCAATTTGAGGCTCTTTTTTTATGAAATCGCTTCACTTCGGAAATTACACTGTGATAATAGGCATACCAACGGGCTATTCCCTGTTTTTTTGCCTCAATATGAATCGGGTTTTTACTCCATTCTTCAATAGATTTCATATCCTTCCAATAGCTAATAAATGTACCACGATTACCTGATTTGAAGCTTTCATACCCTAAGAATCCTTCTGTTTTCTTGGCTAATTCAAGCGTCAACTCATCGTATTCTACGTACCCATCGAGATCATCAGATAAGTAGTAATTAAAGGTAGAAGCAATAAAAGGAGGTTCTGGTTCCAAATCATTATGCCAATGAATCATGGTTGGAAGTTATTTCTTTTTATCAAATAAATCAGGGGTCATTACTTTTGTGTAATGATAAGAAGACTATTCCTAGTCACCCTACTTTTCACCTCCCTAACAGCTGATGCTCAGAATCAATTTATTGGAAAGTGGCAAGGGAAAATCGATGTTCAAGGAGTGTCCCTAACGTTGATTTTTGACATTAAAGAATCTTCTTTAAACAATAAAAGAAGCATTTACTCAAGTGAACTCAGTGTACCGCAACAATGGGCGAGAGATATTCCGATGAGCTCCACTCAAATCAAAAAAAATAAAATATCAATAAAAAGTAGTGTATTGGGGTTGGAGTATCAAGGAAAGTTAGAGAAGAACGTATTAATCAAGGGGGAGTTTGAACAAAATGGACAAACTTTCCTTTTGGTATTAACAAAGACCAACGAGATTCAAGAAGAATTACGTCAAAAACCGAAGCCTCCATTTCCTTATAGATCAAGGAATGTTCAGTTTTCACATGGCAATGGATTTATTCGCTTTTTTGGGACCTATAGTTACCCAAAAGTTGATGCATACAACTCCACTACCCCAGTAGTCATACTTATAACCGGAAGCGGTTCTCAGGATAGAGATGAAACCATCATGGGGCATAAACCATTCCTGATTATTTCGGATTATTTGAATAGACAGAACTTAGCCGTGCTGCGAGTAGATGATCGCGGTGCAGGAGAAACTAAAACAAAGCCCAGCGAATTAAAATATACCACAGCGGATAGAATAACGGATGTGCAATCTTATATAAAATTCGTTCGTGATAGCATTGGTAGTAAACACCCTATTTATCTATTGGGACATAGTGAAGGCGCGAGAATCGCTGCAGAAGTTGCCGTCAAGGATACTCAAGTAAAAAAGATAATTGCCCTGGGCCCAGCACTGGTTAACGGCGCGATTATAAATAAATATCAGAACACCAATAGTCTAAAGAAAATCCTTAGAGATTCTGAATATATCAATGCCTATTTAACTCTTCACGATTCAATCATCGGTAACAGCACTAAACTGCTCTCTGGAAGATTAAAACCGTCTCAGATAGATTCGAGTATATTGAATCAGTTGAATCAATGGAAAAAACGCACTCCAAAAAATCAGTCAAAAAAAGTCCAAAAGAGGTTTGAGAAGGTTATAAAAACTGACTTTGATACATACATTTTACATCAATATAGTCAACTTCTTAGCAATCATTGGATGCTGTTTTTTCTTCAGGATAATCCAATCAAATGGTGGACTGAGATTCAACAACCTTGTCTTTTAATCAATGGAGAACTAGACAGACAGACTCCCGTTGAATTAAATAAACCCGTTTTTGATAAGTATCTTTCAAACAAAAAGAATATTACCTACAACACAATTGATGGCATCAACCATATCGGGCAGAAAGCACAAACTGGTCATCCGTCAGAGTATACAGAAATAACCACCACCGTTGATTCAAGTGTATTAGGCCTTATTGGTACCTTTTTCCTTGAGGATTAGAAATCAATTCTGAAGCGCTCTCTTCTAAATTCTGTGTATGGTAGCGGATTTGAGAAATCCTCGATAAATTGAAGTCGATTTTTTACAAAGTGAATGGCATCGTGAATAGCGTTACGCATGGAAAGTGTTTCAGCGGTTCCTTTTCCTGCCAAATCATATGCCGTTCCATGGTCTGGACTGGTTCTGATGATTGGTAAACCTGCCGTAAAGTTAACCCCGTCGTAAAATGCCATTGACTTGAATGGAATTAGACCTTGATCGTGATACATGGCTAAAACGGCATCAAATGATTTATAATTACCACTCCCAAAGAAGCTATCTGCAGAATATGGGCCATAAACCAATTTGCCTTTTTCGAAAGCTTGATCTATAGCGGGCTTAATAATTTCACTTTCTTCCTTTCCAAGGAGACCATTATCCCCAGCATGAGGATTTAATCCTAAAACTGCAATACGCGGTTTGATGATATTTAAATCTTCTCGAAGCGAGTTGTAAATTACCTCCAACTTATTTGTGATGATTGATTGACTGAGATTCTCAGCAACCTCTGAAACGGGGTAATGTTCTGTGGCTAGTGCCACTTTTAACTCGTCACTAACCAAAAACATCGCATAGTTATCCACTCCAAAATAGTTTGCTATATGGCCAGTATGACCAGAAAAACCCGTGTGGTGATGGGCAACCGTTTGTTTATCTAGAGGAGCGGTTACCAATGCTTTGATATGATTGGAATCTTCCAATGCCTTATTCAAACAGTTCAATGCTTCTTTCCCAGCTGCCTCAGATGATTCACCAGGGTTGATTTGCAATTCATCACTGCTACCTACGACTAAATTTAATTTACCTTCTTGTGCATCTTTTGCGGATTCAATCAAGTGGTAGAGTATATCCTCTAAACCCAACATTTTCTTATAAAAGGAAAATGTTTTCGGAGAACCGTATAAAACAGGTGTACCATACTTAAAAATGTGCTCATCCGAGAATATGCGCAAGATCAATTCCATACCTACTCCATTCGGGTCACCTTGAGTAATTCCGTAAATTATTTTTTCTGTTTTATCTCTGTTTGTCATTGATATAAAGTCTTTTTCTCCTTAGTCACATTAGAGAATTAATATATTACGCAGTATATTAGTTCTTTACAAAATCTTAGAATCATGTGGTGTACTAAAGGATTCAGCAAATGCAAATTAACGATAAATAAAGGATTTCACCCATTATGTATTCGACAGATAGGCCCTTATTTTTGTATTAGATGAAGAAGATTCGAGTAGGTATACTCTTTGGTGGAAATTCAAGAGAACGTGAAGTTTCTTTTGCTGGAGGAAGAACGGTTTATGATAATCTAGATAAATCATTTTTTGAACCCATTCCATTGTTCGTTGATAGCTTTGGTTCCGTTGTATTACTTAATTGGGAGAATGTGTACAAAGGCAGCATCCGAGATTTCTATCCGGCAGCAAAATTTTTACCTGACCTTCCACACGGGTTTCAGATATATTCCGAAAGTTTAAACGCTGAGGAAGCTTTACTTCAAAATGGAATCGCTTCAGAAGGAAACAACTCTGAACAAGCATTACAAAAATTACTTTTAGAAGAAATTGGGACACAATTAGAATGGGGAGAATTATCCAATCACATTGATATTGCCTTTCTCGCTTTGCACGGTACATTTGGCGAAGATGGAAGTATACAAGGAATGTTGGAATGGTTCGGCATACCATACACCGGTTCAGGTATTCTGCCTTCCGCTCTAGGAATTAATAAATACACACAGAAGAAAATACAAAAATCTGAAGGCTTATTTGTCAATGATTTCCTTCATATTACCTACGAATCATGGATGGAGTCTGATACGGTTGAAAAACATCAATACTTTCAGCAATGTACTGATTTATTTGATGGGCAATTTGTGGTTAAACCAGCGAATCAAGGTAGCTCTTTGGGTGTGAACATACTGAAGGATGTTGAATTTGAAGCATTCTGTGATGCCATTGATCTAGCTTTTTTCAAACTCACCATCGATGCCGACGAGTTTAATCGGTATAGTTTAGATGAACAAATAGCTAAAATCAAGGACCTTACAGATATACGCACAGGAATTGGGCTACCATTGAATGTCAACAATGAAATAATCAAGCAACCCCAAGAATTATTGAGACTGCTACAAAGGAGCAGCGGGGCTATTGAATTACAGGCGGAAGATTCTGAATCTACTGTGCTTATTGAATCATTCGTTGAAGGAAGGGAGTTTTCGTGCATCGTAGTTGAGCATCATAAAAACCGACCCATTGCACTGCCTCCTACAGAAATTAAAAAGAAGGGAGAGTTATTTGACTATCGTTCGAAATACCTACCTGGTTTAAGCCACAAGGAAACCCCCATGCAAGTCAATCCTGAGACATTGAGAAATATTCGTAAAGCTTGTGTGGATCTCTATCAATTCCTAGGTTTTGAAGTATATGCGAGAATTGATGGCTTTGTTAATGACAAAGGGGATGTTTTTCTAAATGATCCAAATACAACGAGCGGCATGATGCCGAGTAGTTTCTTTTTTCACCAAGCCGCTGAAATTGGTCTAGACCCTCGTCAGTTCTTAACGTTTATCATTCGGCAGTCACTGAAAGTTCGGGTACTATCTCATCCACGAGGACGAAAATTCCAAGCCATCAAACAGCAACTCGATAGTTTGATGAGTCTCTCACTCGATCGTGATAATTCTAAACGCAGAATTGCGGTAATCATGGGTGGATATAGTTTTGAACGACACATCAGCATGGAATCTGGAAGAAATATTTATGAAAAGCTAAGTTCAAGTGAAGAATTTGAACCCATACCTTTATTTCTAGCTGGAGATTCTAATGAATACAAATTGTATTCGTTGCCTTTAGCTTATATGCTCAAAGACAACGCAGATGATATTCGGGACAAAATACTGCACCACGATACGGATTTAATGCTGGAAGAAATCAGGTATGAAGCTTCATTGTTAAGAAATAAATACAACCCTGAAGGCGGCCATTTCACACCAGAAGAAATTCCGTTGTATCGCCTCAAGGAAGAAGTTGAAGGCGCATTCATAGCCTTACATGGAAGACCCGGTGAAGATGGAACCCTTCAGCGAGATCTAGCCGATATTGATATTTACTACAATGGCTCACCATCAGAATCTTCTGAAGTAACTATTGATAAATATAAAACCAATGAATTTCTGAAAAAGAAGGGATTTCATGTTGCCCAACACACCTTACTTCAAAAGTCAGATTTTGTAGCAAACCCGCTGGAAACCGCTGAAGCTATCATCGAACAATTTAGCTTACCATTGATTGCAAAACCAGCTGACGATGGTTGCTCTGCTGCTGTAAGAAAAATCAAAACTATTGAGGAGTTGGTTTCCTTTGGCCAACTTATTTTTCGTGAAGAAAATTCAATAAATGAGGAACTGGCAAAAGAACTAGGCCTTCAAGTTACCGATGAAATCCCTCAGAAAGAATACCTTCTAATTGAGGAATTCATTCAAAAAGGCGATGCCAAACACTTCTTGGAAATCACGGGTGGAATGCTGACTCATATAAATGAAAAAGGTCAGATCAAATACGAAATATTTGAGCCCTCCGAATCCTTAGCTGAAACTGAAATCCTGAGTTTAGAGGAAAAATTCCTAGCTGGGGAAGGTCAAAATCTAACTCCCTCCCGATTCTCAAAGGATGAGCATGAACAACAGAGAATTTCCATGGAGGTCCGAAATACTTTGCAAAAAGTTGCAAAAAGTTTAGGCGTACTTGGATATTGTAGAATTGATGCTTTTGTGAAAATATTTGAAGATGGAAAGGTTGAAACCCACATCATCGAAGTAAATTCACTTCCAGGTATGACCCCCGCCACGTGTATTTATCATCAAGCAGCGATTAACCAATACAATCCTCTTGCGTTTATAAAAGGGATTCTGAATTTTGGGAAAGCATATCAAGAAAAACTGAAACACTCTACATGAAAAATAACACCTTGAAGAATATCGGCTTTCAACTATTGCTGCTCGTTGTGGTATCAGCGGGCCTCATTTGGGGATCTCTAAAAGCATTGGATATTTACACCCACCATGACGACTATATTGTTGTACCCAATGTGGTAGGAGTAGAATTTGACGAAGCACAAATTAATTTGGAAAATGCCGGGCTTCGTTTTAAAATAATAGATTCTGTATACAACGAAAACTCAAAATCCTATTCTATTGTAGAGCAGAATCCTAGAGCAGGAGATAATACAAAGGTTGATCGAACGATTTATTTGGTAATCAATACGGGAAACGAACCAAAGGTTAAGGCTCCGAATTTAGTGGATATGAGTATTACGTTGGCTAAAGCTGTCATTAAAAACCGAGGGTTAAAACTTGGTAAAATTGAATTGGGATACGACCCTATCGGGAACAACTTGGTATTGGCTCAATTTCACAAAGGCGACACATTAGAACCCGGTAGTTTTATGCTAAAAGGAAGTAAGGTTGACCTACTAGTGGCCTCCACAGATAAAGATCAATTCCCTGACCTAAATACGATGGGAATGGATTCATTCCTATTAATTGAGAACTCCATAGAGCCACTTGAGGATTAAGCGTTTTTTGGTACCCTAAAAATGCAATATTTTTGTAGACCAAACGTTAAGTTTGTGTGAGTAACTTGAGGGTGAATCGGGAAGGTAAATGCTGGTAAACACAATAACATTAAAAAAAGTAAAACAATCCTTATGGATTGGTGTGCTTTGTTTAACTGCTGCAGCTCAAGCGCAAATCACGACGATCACCCCCCTTCAGCATGTGCCTAAGAACAATATATTGGATGAATCCACGATATATTGGGGGCTTACAGACACATTAGATCTCCCCTTTTTTGAGGATTTTACTCATTCTTTTGGATTTCCGAGTGCAACACATTGGTCAGATAAGCAGGTTTGGGTAAATAACAGTTTCTGCCCTGATGCACCTAACGCTATGGCGGCAACTTTCGACCACCTCAATGAAATTGGTATCCCTTACCAAACCTTATCTACTCGACAAAGCGTTTTTGCTGATAGTTTGACCTCACAACCGATTAACTTGCAGTTTTATGATAACGGGGCTAATACCGTTCCATATAGGGTAACTGATGAAATTTATTTAAGCTTTTTTTATAAGAATAAAGGACTCGGAGACATCCCTGAGCCGCAAGATTCACTCATACTATTTTTCAAGGGTTCCGATAAACAGTGGCATAGAGTTTGGTCTGCAGGTGGCGACCATGCTGAAAGATTTGAGGAAGTCTTTGTAAAAGTAGATACTACCCTATTCTTTATACCAGATTTTCAGTTCCGTTGGGTGAATTACACGAAAGCGACAGGGAATTTAAACCATTGGCATATTGATTATATAAGGTTTGATAAAAATCGTTCGATAGAAATCTCTAATATTCAAGATGTAGGTATTCTTTCAGCAGATCTCGGTATTTTCAACGGCTACCAGCAAATCCCTTACAAACATTACATCCAAAGTGGCCTCAAAGGAAATGGTGCTAGCTTAAAAGTAAAAAACCTTAATGAAGGTGCCACCGTTCAAACACGATTCCGCCTTAAGGTTCGTAACGACTTTAACCAAGTCCTATTCAATCAGGACTTCTCCGTGAGTTCTAGAAATATTTTGGCTAATAGCGATAGTACAGAATCATTTGACACTCCAGCATTTGATACCTTAAGTGGTAAAACTCCTGGTTTGGAGTATGAGTTTACCATAAACCCTAGAAGTAACGATAACACACCGGATAACTACGACACACGTACCGATAATAATATTTACACGAAGACCCATCGTTTTATGCCTTGGTATGCCTACGACGATGGAAGTGCTGAAGGAGGATTTGGATTAGACTATGCATATTTGGGTAATCTTCCAGGGCAATTTGCCATGGAATTCAACACTCTGCAAGATGACACCTTAAGAGGTATTTCAATGTATTTCACTCAGGTGAAAGAAGATGTTAGCTACCGCAGTTTTCGCCTTCGAATCTGGCGGGATTTATCTCCTGTAGGGGCAGATGACAAAGACGACAAGTTGCTATACGAAATTCCAATTTCGAAGCCTGTTTATAGGGATAGTATTAATCACTTTGAGTATTTCTTTTTTGATACGGCCCTTTATCTACCAAAAGGGAAATATTACATCGGTTGGAAACAAGACATGCCTTACGTTTTAAATGTTGGGTACGACAATAATTATCGGTTTAGATCAAACAACGAGGCTAACCCACATTTATTTTATAATTTACTCGGAAGCTGGGAACGAGCTGATTACAGTATCAAAGGCACCCCCATGATGCGAATGCTTTTTGGAGAATCCGTTAATTATCAATTTAACTGTGAAGAAAAAACACGACTACAGTTAAAACTGTACCCAAACCCAAGTAGCGATTACATACATATTTCTGGATTCGAGTCTGTAATATCAAGCATCAAAGTTTACAATCAACAAGGGCAACTCCAATTTGAAAGCAAACAAACGCTGTTAGATATTCGTTCGTTATTTGAGGGTATATATTTTATTGATGTAACCCTACAAAACGGACAAAGAGCAATTCAAAAAGTATACAAAAAGTAAGATGATTGAAGATATTAGTGTCATAAAACTCAAAGAACGCTTAGATAATAATGAAGACATCAACTTGATTGATGTACGCGAAACTTTTGAATTTGAAGAGTTCAATCTAGGCGGTGAGCTTATTCCCCTTGGAGAATTACCCGGCCGACTAGATGAAATTGAACACCTCAAAGAAAAAGAAATCATCGTTCACTGTCGTTCTGGTAACAGAAGCCGCACCGCACAACAGTTTTTGTTGCAAGCTGGTTTCAAAAATGTTAGAAACCTTCTTGGAGGCGTGCTAGATTGGCAGGCTCAACACGGTTCCTAAACGATAAATTTGTAACTTGAGTTCAAGTGAGAATTTCAAGTTTATTAAGAACAGCTATTGTCCTATTTATTGGGGCCGTCATATGGCTTATTCCAGCCATCAACACTAGCTGTAAAGAATCTGAAACGATAGATTCTGATACCTTATTCTTCTGGAATCTCCACGATACAGTCAATTACGTAGGAATGACTGAGTGTATTAGTTGCCATCACGAAATTCATTCGAGTTTCATTCATACGGGAATGGGAAAAAGTTTTGGACTAGCATCTAAGGAAAAAAGCAGCGCTTTGTTCCCCATCAATCATACATCTATGGGTGAACAACGAGGACTTGTGGTAAGTGATACTAACTCAGGTTTGAATTATCAAGCTTTTTGGAGAAACGATAGTTTATTCATTCGAGAATTTTTTACGGATAAAGACCAAAGAAACTTAATCACTTATCACCGCGTAGAACACATACCATACATCATAGGTAGCGGTCAACATACCAATTCCCACTTTTGGAGTGATGGAGACTATCTTTACCAAGCACCCTTAACCTACTACACACAAAAAGGAATTTGGGACTTACCACCCGGCTACAAAGAAAACAATATCGGATTTTCAAGGAAAATAGATGTAGAATGCATGAGTTGCCACAATGCGATGCCCAAGGTGTCTCAACAAGCAAAAAATCTATTTGAAGAAATTCCATTAGGCATCAATTGTGAACGTTGTCATGGTCCAGGTGAAATGCACGTCAATCTTAAAAAGAAAGGAATTCTCGTTGATACTTCAAAATATGCAGATCGCAGTATCGTAAATCCAAAGCGACTTCCCTATCAAAGACAAGTTGATATCTGTCAACGATGTCATTTACAGGGTAATAATGTCCTAAAAGAAGGCAAATCATTCACTGATTTTCGCCCCGGCATGAAGCTCAGTGATGTGTTCGAAATATACATGCCCAAATATGAAAATGAAGATTATTTTGTCATGGCGGGGCATGCTGAACGATTCCAAAAAAGTGAATGTTTTATTCACTCCAATCCAAAAAACACTGAGAAATATAATCCAAAAATCAACTTTACCTGTATCAACTGCCACAACCCACATATAAGCGTTAAGGCAACCCAATCTGTGATATTCAATAATACATGTATCAATTGCCATCAGGAGGGGTCTGTGAAATCCAAATACAACGGCTGTTCCATAAAAGAAAACACCAATAATTGTGTGTCCTGTCATATGCCAGCAAGTAGCGCGGAGGACATACCTCACGTCATGGTACACGATCATAAGATTCAACGACCAACATCCAAATCGATTGATATCGAATCTACCAAAGGTAAACTACTCGGTTTGTATGCGGTCAACAACCCCAATCCAAGAAACAAGAGTCTCGCCAAAGCTTATTTGAGCTACTTTGAAAAATTCAATCCAAATCCTCTATTTCTAAAAAAGGCGGATGAGCTTCTACACGATGAATCCAACCGCGAGGGTGAAATACATTTGCATTACATCAAAGGTGAGTTTACAGAAATCACCAAAATCGCCAAAAACATCTCAGCCAAATCCTGTGATGAATGGACGGCTTACCGAATTGCAAAGAGTTTAGACCGAACGGGTCAATTAAATCAAAGCATTTCATGGTATAAAAGGTGTTTTGATTTAAAACCATTGGACGTAGACTTTACTGCAGAATATTCAAACGCGCTGATTCGCTTAAAGAGGACGGAGGAGGCTAAAGTGATTCTAAAAAAACAGTATAATAGGGCTAGAAAACATCCCCTGACCCTTCTAAACTTAGGTAGTATATACTTTTTAGAAAAAGAATACGCAAAAGCCAAACAGATGTTTCAGAAGACCTTGGCCTTAAATCCAAGAGATAAACGAGCACATTTATATTTGGCAGAATTATACGAATTGGTTGGAGAACTCAAATTGAGAGACTATCACCTTGAGAAAAGTAGATAGTCTACAGACATAATCTGCCCTTTTTTTATGAAATTTGAATATGCTTGATAAGTTTGGAATCGCACAGGTTATTGCCAAGGAACTAAAAGATGGTTACTACGTTAATTTAGGTATTGGTATTCCCACCCTGGTTGCGAATTACATACCCGAGAGGATGGAAGTCGTTCTTCAAAGTGAGAACGGTTTGTTAGGTATGGGACCTTTCCCTTTTGAAGGGGATGAAGATCCGGATCTTATTAATGCTGGTAAACAAACCATCACCAAAGTACCTGGATCTGCAATCTTCGACGGAGCTACTAGTTTTGGTATGATTCGAGCCGGGAAGGTTGATTTAACAGTTCTTGGAGCAATGGAGGTTAGCGATAACGGTGATATCGCCAATTGGAAAATCCCAGGAAAAATGGTTAAGGGAATGGGTGGTGCAATGGATTTGGTCGCTTCGGCCAAGAATATCATTGTGGCCATGCAGCATACCAATAAAAAGGGAGAGAGTAAACTATTGGGGGAATGTACATTACCGATTACCGGACTAAAGTGTGTTAAAAAAGTGGTTACAGAACTCGGAGTATTTGAAATCACTGAAAGAGGTTTTGAACTAAAAGAAATTGCTCCTGGTGTAACAACCGAAGAAGTTCGTAACAAAACCGAAGGTAGATTGGTAATAGAAGGAGAAATTCCGGAAATCACCCTCTAACATCAACACATTGGTTTACGACCAAACCAACGGTATCTATTTCTCGCTATATAACGATACATTTTATCTCTCAAAGACTTAGGAATAACTCTAGCGACTGAAAATAATCGATAGAAACCTCCTAGTTTACTTGCGATTACTACTATAGCATCGGATTCAATATAATAGTTGCCGTTACTTTCAACCACCACAGAATCTAACATGGGTTGATTAGCCCGAAACTCGGAGAATAATTGGATAAACTCCTTCTCAGAAAGGGCTTCACATTGGATTTTATTATGTTTCGGTGATTTACGAATCCATGAAATGGCTGCATTACACAAGTTACATGTTCCATCGTAATACACTACCATTGTACGTATCGCTAATTTGAGATAAAATCCTTTGGTAGAAACAACAATCCTTTACCATCTAATTCAATATCGTCCACATGTGCTGCAATTTGAGGTTCATCCATTTTGATATGCATATGCATGTTGGTGCTATGATGGGTAAATATTCGGTGATGTTTGGGGGAATAAAATCCTAGGATCCTACCAGTAGCATCCTTTTTCGTACCATGCGCTCCAGAGGTTACGTGCTTTTCATGGGTGTGCTCCAAATCTCCATCCTTCCAATTTATCACATGCCAAGATATCTGTTTAAACATACCAGTAACCATAAACGGGAAAGCTTCTTCAGTATCGATCCCTCTCTTGCTTGCCTGTTCTTCAATAAAGTCCTGGAGGTCCTCTTCTGATTTGATTCTGGTTGGTATGCCTTCATTATCCCATTCTTTTACTGAAGTCCCAACAAAAAGTGCCGCTTTGTATTTAAAGGATTCATTCACCTTTACTTGTTCACCATTCTGTTTGGAGATGTATGGTTCTCCATTGATGATCATGATTTCACCTTTTAAATTTTCAAGAGCACCAATTCCGTAATAATGTTCTCTTCCTTCAAGTTCTCTTAGGTCAAACTTGGCACTTACGTCTCCATGATGCATAAAGTTTTTCAATGCCCCGTATATATCTAAGGGCGGTACATTCACAAATGAGAGTAACAATAAGGAAACGCTGGCGAAGATGATAGACGATTTTAGTTTCATTAGTTGATAATTAATTTATGCGTTTCCCCGTTTAGAAAAAGGTAATATAATCCCGCTGATAAATGCGAGAGATTAATCTTATGGTGAGATTTTTGCTCAATACTATTAAGTATTGTTTTTCCGGTAACAGAAAGGATTCTGATATTGACTGGTTGATTTAATAATGCTTTATCAGATACTACATTGAGTATCGCTTTATTTTGTTTCAAAGGGTTTGGGTAATACTTCCAACTTAGCATTCCAGGATGAATAATTTGATTTTCTTCTTTGAGTTGCTCTCTTTTGATCTCAGAAATAGTGGCCTCATAGCATGGAGCAAAAGATGTATTTATATCTGGGTATTGGGAGGGCAACAGAAAAATACGTTTTTCAACGTAATCGGAGGTATTGAATTTATTCTTTGTAAAAGCGAAAAAGGTTCCTTCCTGATTTCCTTTGGATCCAAAGGCACAAAACACCTCACCAACATCTAATCCAGTTTGAGATTGCCCAGTTTTTGCTCCTAAGTCAATAAATGCATTTCTCAGCGCTTCGGTCCCCATATCGTACTCTAAGTTTGTGCCTTGGGTCGACATAAAAACATGATCTCCGCTTTGAACACTTTTGATCAATTGAATTAATTTAGTTTCAAATGCGGTATCTAAACGGTCAAAATAGTAAAACACAAAATCATCGGTGGGGTATCCAAAACTCATCCACTTTCTTCCATCTTCACATTCGGGATACACTCCCATCACGGGTTTCGGTTTTAAGGTGTTTCGATCTATTACAACTACAAATAATCCATTCAAACAATTTGATGATGGATGCAAATTAGGGCCGCTTTTGGTAGACTTTTTTATTCCATCATTACCTTTATTCGCCACCAAATAATATTCCGCAAACTCACAATTAGAAGTATTACTAGCGTAAACCACTGAATTGAGTCCTGTTTGAGTAGCAGTTGAATACCATATTTGAATATTACCAACCATTACTGTATCCTCTATGTCACGATAATTAACAGCAGTTGCAAATCGTTGACTATCACCTGGCAAAATATCAAAATCAAAGCTCATGGTTTGAATTGATTGGAACTTGAAAATATAATTTGATCCCGTGTAGTTACCTTCAACGGTTTCGATATTCAAACCCACCGATAAATCTTCTGGCCAAAAAATCAAATAGTCTGACATGTGAAACCAGTTAACATTTACAGAAACTGCATTAATAGTATCTTTAGTATGGTTATGTACATAATATTGAATTGAATCATTCCTGGAAGAAAAACTCACGGTAAAATCTTGCTGTGCTTTCAGTAGGATTTGGGATAAAACCAATGCAATTAACAACAGGAATTTTAACGTTTTCATTGTATGAAGGTACGTAGAATGAGGAAGAGAAGCAACTGTATTCTTGGAGTTGGGTTTAGACTTTGTGGTTTATGGTTTCTGGTCTCTGGTTTCTTGTCTTTGGTACTTTGAGCTTTCAATTTCGAGCTTTATATAGGTTACTAGGAACTAGGAACTAGGAACCAGGAACTATGAACTAGGAACATGTAACCGAGCGAGGTATAAAAAAAACCCGAGTGTTGGACTCGGGTTTTTACTTTAAAAAGAATGGCGGCGACATACTTTCCCAGGGATTAACCA
>Ga0233432_10000523_pt1 | contig 36987 bp, 38 predicted proteins | sample SI_122_August201_6_FD_179870 | JGI IMG/M metagenome (GOLD analysis project Ga0233432, IMG submission 179870) | Seawater microbial communities from Saanich Inlet, British Columbia, Canada - SI_122_August2016_10_MG | ecosystem: Environmental > Aquatic > Marine > Inlet | place: Canada: British... | reverse complement strand
CTTGCCTGAGAACCCAGTATCGGACTCTATATTGACGTTAAACCCATTTGTTCTCTTGTCGGAGAAAAAGGTAGTAACATTACCATTGGCAGACAACGTGATTGCATAGTTCTTATCGCTCGACTCTGGGATAGCGGTTGTACTCCCATCTCCAATTTCAAATGGATCAGAGAATATCACCCTCTTCTGAGTATCACCTTGTTCAAATTCAACAACCCCTTGCTTTGTCTCACCCTTCAAGAACTCATTCTCTAGTATCTTAAGATTCCCGTTCTCAACCGTGTCATTATTAATTGGTAACTTAGCAACAACCACGTCCGTCCCTTCCAGTTGAGAACCAGTTTTTAATTCTAAAATTGCGCCATAGTTAATAGAATTCTCATCGCCAATAGTCAGTACGATGTTGATGTCCTCGGTTAGAGAAAAACTACCACTTGGGATCTCATCGGTGGTTATAACGATATCTTCCTCGCCACTAGAAAAGGAATATATCTCCCCATTTATGAGAAAATCCACGGTTGGAGAGTACCTAGGGATAACCATCTGTAACTTTGAAAGAAACCTATCATTCCCAAAAACAGGGATCGCCTCGAACTGAACATACTCTAGGTTTCGGATACCGACACGACCCTTATATAACCTGTTCATAGAGTAGTTCTTAGTTATGGTAACAGATCTATCCTCATTGACCTTGAACTTAGCAATCTCGTCAGCGAGGAGGGTGGTTGTTTCTGGATAGATAACTAGATTAAAATCACCATTACTATCCTTCCTAACAATCAGACTATAAACCGTATCAACCTTGAAATCCGTAAGGGTGTCGCTAGGGGTTGAAAATATAGAACTCCCTAGTTCCCCTATAATATTCCCGTTAGCATCCAATACCGTCACTGGGTTTTTTTCTGTCGCAAAAAGGGATACACGGTCAGAACTAATATTCCCGTTACCAGAAACCTCACCGCTATATTTAAGATGAGAACTCTTCAAGAATGAAACCCCAAACTGATTAACTGGGATAATAAGGGGTTTAGGGTTGGTGAACGAAAATGTCGATCCCGTAGTCGTCGTTCCGTTTACAGGGAAGGTTGAGTATGAAGGTACCTCGATAAATCCCTCGTTATTAGATAGGACGTATTCCTTAGATAACTTGGCGGTAACGGGGACAATGGCACTACCCTTTCCACGAGGTTTGTACCTTAGATTGTTAGCGATCCTATTTAGATTCTTGTATAACTTTGCAGAATCCAAGAATGGTTCATTTGCGATCTGATTAACATAGAAACCAAATAGAGACGCATTATACCCTACAAGGTTAATCAACTCATTGAACGTCGTTCCCTTAATGTCAACGTTCTTGAAGGTAGACGTATCCTTGAGGTAAGTTATTAACTCCTCATGGATGCTTTGTTGATCATACTTTGTATAGTCTATCTTCATGCCATCATCTTTTCTATATTTATAAGTTGGTTAGGATTGTCTTGAATTCTTGGACCTCTCGGGTCCCTGAGTTGAGGACATAGTATATTTCTATCTCATAGTTATTAGTCTCGGGGAGGGGGGTCACTGTCACCTCCTCTAGCGCAATCCTTGATTCATACCGAATTATCTTCTCCGCTACCTTATCACGGATCGTATTCGCATCTAATGAGTTTACCTTCTCGAATAAAAATTCAGATACCCCTATGCCATACGTTGGATTATCCCTCACCTCGCCGGGGCGAAACCCAGACGGGGTAAGTAATATATTCCTTAACGCTTGATTAATCGCATCAGAGTCCGTAACAACATTAAGGTCCCCCACAGCATTGAGCGTGAAATTGCTATCTAGATCATAAAAAGGCATAGTAAACTCCCTACATTATTTATAGAGGTTTACTCTTCAGAATCACTCTCTGGGACCGCTGATCTTATTTCTGGTTTAATTGAGCGGGAGTCGTGTGTCCGGAGGGCAACCTTTACCTGATAACCATCACTATCACACGAGGTTGCACCCACTGCATCCTCGAAGAGTGAATTTACATCATCACCGTCTCCTTCTCCGCCCCCACCACCTTCTTCTTCAGAACTAACTGGAGTTCTCCAATCAGCAGTATCGGCATCATATATCTGATCTTCTGGTAATTCGCCAGCACCTTCGGTAGTCATATCTTCTGGAGCAAACGCTGGTTCTGGGAGAAGATACGCTGGCAATTCTGGCTCAGAACAATCCTGAGCGACTTTCTTTGGTTTCTTCGTTTTCCCCTTTTTCGTCCTACCAGTAACCTTCTTGCTCCCCCTTCTCTTACGACCTTTGACCTTTAGACCTTTGACCTTGTGCTTGTGCTCAAAAAGAGAGACTCCCTTTCCCCCTCCGCCACCACAAGACTCCACATCTTCTAAACTAATAATTTTTAACTCCGCCTTAATCGCACCAGTACACTGAATATCCTCATCAACATAAAGAGCGATTACCCTCAACTCGCTTTCACATCTAAAATTTCCGTTAAGATGGATATCATTCTCCACACGAATCTCCGCACCACTGAAATGCCAGTCGCCTGAAGATATATTAAGGTCACCTGTAGCTACCTCGTTTCTTTCTCCAACCTTCTTTAGATCATTTTCGTCAATCTCAGTCAATCTGTTCTTTTTATACCTATACTCAGCACAGTCTTCCACAGTGCTGAACCTACGACCGTTTACAAACTCATGATAGTCTCCCTCCACAAGCAGGTGATAATCTTTCCTGCAATGTACCCGGAAATCCCCCTCAGTTCTTAGATTACACTGCCCTCCAACATGGATATTTGCGTTCTTTTTACAGTATAATTCTATATTGCCATTCTTAACCGCAACATTTAGATCACCGAATTGATCTTCCTTTGGTCCTTCTACCCCCTCTGATCCTTCGCCTCGTGGGTCATCTGCATCTCCTCCTTCCTCATCCTGACCTTCACCTTCGATAACAATATCGACATCTCCCTTACGTACCCTCACACCATAAGAATCATTAACATCGATCTGCATGTTCCTATCGACCTGCATGAAGGCGTTTCCTTTCGTATAGGTTGAAAAGTTACCTAGTACATGGATCTTATACTGACCTGATACCCCGAGTTCCTTATCTGCCCGGACCTCTTCATCCGTAGTATCCTGTAAACCATCCTCTTCTTCCTCTCCGTTATAGGTAGGACTCCTAGGTTGCTCTACATTATTTTGTCCACAAAATTCCTTGACGCTACCGAACTCATCCACGTTAAACAGGTAATTCTTATGGACCAAATAGAAGTTCTCTTGCCCTTCTCTATTATCAATAACGATAGTTGTGCCACCCTTGGTTACCATCGTGGTGATATCCCTATTCAGATGTCTCAAATCGTCTTCTATATTGTAATCCGATGGTTCGGAGGCGTCCTCGCCCGTGCCCGCTATAGGGTCAAACATATCACCATATTTATGAGGGAACTCAGATCTGTTAATGTCACCCTCGATCTCCTCAGCGTCGATCAACGGTTTAACATCTAACCCAACCGTACTGCCTGAGGCACGGGGAATAAGATTGTCACTCTCAGTGTAGTCAATCCGCTCATACCCTTCCCCTTGGAATATAGCGTTGTCAATCGCACGCAACCTTGGTGCATACGGACCACCCTCAGTATCGTCTAACCCAATCTGAGATTCACCCTCAGTGGCGTTTTCTAACCCGTCTGGTGCCTGACCCGCAATTGGATATGGACCGCCTTCTCCTTCTCCTTCTGCACCCATCCTAGCGTTAACATGGGCACCGTCTGCCCACCCGTCACCATCCGTGCCCGTGGTTGGGTCAACTGGGGCAAACCTTTCTTTAAAATCTCTGATCTGTTCTAACTTTAAAAAGATCCTATCCTTCACCATCATCTTCTGGGTCAACCAGTCAGATTCATTGGGGTCTGCACCCATGTATATCGGGTGCATATGATTACCCCCCTCGAAGAATACATATACATGCGACCCTTGACCGGGTACCGTATATATCCCACTTGTCCCTGTTTTGTTGTACTGGTAACCGTCTTGGTAATTCTCATCGTCACGGGAAAAATTCTTTAGGTTATCCCCACCACTATTGAATAGGGACAGCATTGGTTCTGCCCAAGGTAATGTATGCTTTGTAATATGAGAATCGTCATTATCGAAATCAGGATACACCGCAGGGACATGGACCTTCACCCGACCAATATCACGAGGATCCTTGTTATCTACAACGATACCTTTGTAGATCTGGGTAAACATATTCTCTAGGTCCATTATTTTGACCCCAAGGTCTCACCACTCAATGCTTCATGGTGCTGAACCTCCAGACCCGCCCGAACGAACGTGCCTATGATTACGTACTGGAGAGCATCGTCCTGCTCACGCTTAAACGTAGAATGTGTAATTTGAACCAATAACCACTTTCCAGAAATAGTTTCATTATAATCAGGTTCATCGCCAATCGTCTTCTTAGATGAAGGGAAGTTTATCTGATATATCTTACCTATACTTATACCTGCATGAGGGATTAATGTCGCCTCGCAAACCAACTGATCATGCATATAACGATAAAAACGACTCCGCATCTTCGCCTCTATCTCAGGGCGATCATCTAAATCTACAACAACCTTATTATCAGGTCTAGACTGCTCCTCTTCCTTATAAAACCCATAGTTACCCAGTAGTCCATCACCATACTGCTCTACCCCTTCTTTATAAATCCCCGATACAAAACTTTTACCGTACCTATCCTCAGAATCCTGATATTCGTCTACACCCTCTTCGAAAGAATACTTTGCTTTCGCTTTAGAATCCTCATCTCCAATATCCTTCCCATAATCTTGCTTCGACCCTGCGAAATAATTAAAGGCAACTACTGTAGATCCTTGTATACCCTCATATCGAGCACTAAGACTTGGACCCTTGATCCTATAGTCTGGTCGCATTATGTTGCCCTCTGAAATCTCCGATTGGATACGGACTGCGATCTCAGCACCTTCCCCTAGTACTCCCTTAGAAAGACTATCCAAGGTTGTAATTACAATTAGGGTCTCGCCGTCTTCAGTGTATGGAAAAACTACCAAAGGTCCCTTCTCGTGTCGCTCTACTAGATAATCAATAACCTTCCTTACCTTCCAATAAGGACTTATAAAATTCTTAATAACTGGTTTATCTTCACCCTCAAGTCTTATCTCGATAGTCGGTGCGTCATTCCCAGTAAATACATGGGTCTCTAATATATCCTTTATCATCTCAGCGGCGGTCATGTTGACGTATGCTTTCCTAACTGGGGACTCTAGCATCTTCCTAAAAAATGGTTCCTCTGCTATCTCATACTTTATCTCCTTCAAGTTCTTTTGCATAAGATCTTGGCGCTCGGCAGGTTCAAACTCCGAATTGTACAACCCAACAGGGACCTTAACGCCGTCCCCCGTATCCATAGCATTCTTTAATGTTATAAACATCCTATCGTCTTCTGTGGTGGTAAACAGTGTTGTTAATTCCATAATGGGACCAACATCCAGCAAACTCAGACTACCATACCTATACGGACTATAAATGCTCTCCATAAACTTCATGTTTGCGGCGGCACCCATCGCAACATCTTCTAATACTAGGGCAGTCTTACCCTCATCTAATGAAGCACCACCGCCTCCACGGTGAAGATCGCACGACCCTACACTCATTTAGAACCTTCCCTCTTTAGTTTACGCTTCAACTTAACATCATCCTCTAATCTTTTATCCCGTACAACTTGGATAAACTGACGTAGCGCATCCAGTCGTATTATCCTAAGCGTCTTAATAGACGATTCTACCGCATAGTCGAAATATATAGCGAAAGGGTCCTCGACATTATTTGTTATCGCTAATACCCACCAGAATGCACGCTCACCATAATACTCTTCCGCTAACAGATCCCACCTATCATATTGCTTAACAATATGCTCAACATACAACTCATCATTGTCTAGGAATTCAGTAGATACCCTATAGGAATCCCATATATCCACCATAAACCGACCATCTACAAAGATGTCGGAATATAGATTTAAACTACTGTCCTTATTGTATGGTACCGCCATCCTTACTCGCCCTTCTATAGGAAATCCGTATCAAAAGTGTTCTGGTAAAGACTAGAAAAGTTCATAGTCACCTGCGCATAAGTTGGTAACCCCTTGCTACCTACCCAAGGACCGAAATACTCAATATTCATCCCAGTACACCCCGCTTTCTTTAGACCCTGGGCACCATTGGAACACTTAACCGTCCATATACATGGAGGGGTCCCGTATCTAAAACTACCAGCAAATGATAATGCTTTGGTTGCACCACCAGATAATCCACTCCCATCCTTTGCGGTGGGGTATGTTAGATTCCTAATAGTATTTACCGTCTCTACAATGTTAGGGTTCCCTGTGTCCCTCAACAATATGAATTGTATAGACATGGACCTCTGTGTTGACCCATTATAAACTTGAGGAACGTCTAGGTTGCCGAACTGGGTTCTCTCGTCCACAAGACCACCCGTGCCGCTTGCAACCGAGTCAATGGTACTAAGCATATTATTTAATTGTCCAGTATTCATCCCTGACATTTCGATACCCTTCTTTATAGACCATCCGAAACCACCTTCGCCCCATTGGTGACCATGGTCTACTGAGTAACTATCCCTGCTGTATATGATCTTAAAGTTCCCGACATCTTCCTGTTCCTTAGAACTAACGTTTACCCCACGCTGATTCCCTTGGAAATCTGCTGCCTGAGGACGCTTCGCCCGTAGTTCGACATGAAAATAATTATCCGCATCTTGTCCGAAATACTTAGAGATTAAGTTATTCGTCAGTAACTTACCGCCTGCTAAACTAACATCTCCTCCTGGTCCCTCTGCCATAACTATCCCCTATCGTCCTACGCTTGTTTCTTTTCTAGTTGAAGTGTTGTTATTTTTAGCGGACAAATCTTGCCCATGTTTTGTAGCCCCTCCACTTTCTGCGGCCACCTTTGCAGTCTTTACCAATGCCTCCGCTAGTTTTTCGGCGGAGGCAATGGTGGTTCCGTTAACAGCGGCCACAATCGCCTGATTCTCTGGAGATAGTTTCACGCCCTCCGGTTCTCCGCCCATTGATGCTTTTATATCCGATACATCTGCTGACCCGTCCCCTACCGGAGCAGGGACCGCTAAATCAGATTCTGCGGTTCTCTTTTCTGGGGGAGGAAGAGGGGTCTCGTAAGAACTACCATCACCGAACATACTCTTCCCAAGATTGTCCATCCTAGTTTTAATCCTAGGGTCCGAACTAGTTTCGTCCAACTTTTTCTTAAAGTTCTCTGGTTTTACACCCTCCCTTAGTTTCTTAAAGGATTCGGACTCAAACACGCCCTTCATTTTATCCTTTACGCCTGCGGATGCCTGATTTTTGAGATCTGAAATTGACCTTCCGCCGAGGGCAATGCCGAGAGATTCGTTTGCCTTTCCCGCTGCTTTTTTTGCTAACATAGCCGAACTTTCCTTTGCATCTTTAAATAACCCGCCAAGTGGAGTATTCGGCCCTATCATCATCTCTGCTATTTGTGCATGCAACGGCAAAGCCTTTAGATCCTGCTCCTTCTTTCGCCTAGTCTCCTCTTCCGTTAAAAGTTTCAACACCTCTTTAGACTTCTCACCTTCTTTCTCTTGGTTCTCTTGTATTGCCTTAGATAGTTCTTCATCGGTCATCTTGCTGAGTTGTTCCTTGTTGAGTTCTTTTATATTCGAGGTATCTTCTAATATTTTACCCATCTTATCCGATATCTCAAAATAGGTTTTTGAGATTGCCATCTCTTCAATATTGATTTTCTCAATTTTTGCTTGGATAAATCCGATCCTATCACTAACCTCTGCCTGAGCCTCCATGCCGCCGCCAAATCCATACTCAGCTTGTATGGCTCCCCACATACCACTAGAATCATCCCTCAATACCTTTAACTCTGCCTGCTCTTTCATAAGTTCTGCTTGTAGGATTTGAATCTCCGTATTAATATTGTTTTTCCTATTATCAGTTTCTGACTCAAATAGAGCCTTTGCCTCCCTTGCCTCATCCTTAGTAACGTCCTGTCCAGAATTCACCTTATTTACAAGTTCTTTCATTCTCTCAGTACGATACTCTTTTAGGTTTGTGAACCCTGCCTCCTCTAGCTGTTTTGTTATCGATTCTATTTTCGGAGACTGATCCTGTATTTCACCCTTAACCGTTCTTAACCTATTTTCATACTCCATAAGGAAAGACATATCGCTTTGGGTAAATTCATCTGGAGACTCCTTCCTCTTTTTCTTCAATTCTAAAATTTTGTTCTCATAATCCGTCCGATTTTTAATTAGCATATTAAAATCATCCTGCATTTTTGTCGCTCGGAAAACATCAAACTTATCAACGCCATCCTCTAATATCTTATCAAGTCGAGTCCTCATCCTGCTAGTTATGCTCTCAAATTGATCCGCTGTATTTTCCAAAGTTAATACATTTTCATTTATGACATTCCTTAGATTCTCTATTTGTTTGTCTAATTTCATTGTATTGGATAATCTAGTTAAATCTCTCTTTAGTATTTCATAATCTATCGCAGCAGACGCTATCGTCCCAAAATAAGGAATTGTTGAGATCAGACCAGAATATACCTCCATAGCCGCACCTGCGAGGTCCCCATTCCAAAGTCGGTTTGCAGCAAATACTGCTCCTGCACCTATCCCTACAAGAGGAATCTTCTTGACAACGCCCTTTGCCACAGCCTTCGATGTGAGTAAAATTGTTTTTTTAGCAATTATCTCGCCAGTTGTGTCTAAAACCTTCTTGGTTACAGACTTGCCTGCCTTTTCCGCTATCTCCTTAGATATATTCTTTCCCCATGCCGATCCTGCTCTCAGACTGGATGCTTTTTCCGCTATATTCTTAGATGCACTCTTTCCCCATGCCGACCCTGCTCTCAGACTGACCGTTTGAGTTGCTTCTTGAGCAACTTTTTTAGCAACCTTGGCTTCTTTTCTCCTAGCTACAGCACCTGCAATATCTAGCCCAACATTTGTTGCTGAACTAGCGACAAGAGTCGCTTCCGGGGAAGAGCCCAATAATTGAGTTCCGCCTACGACACCAGTGCCAACTGCCAGACCAGCGATTACTCCACCCTTTCCCTTATACCATTTTCCCTTTGGAGGTTGTCCAGAAGGAAGGCCCTTGCTAAGACCATCCGACGTTAAGCCCTTCCCAGAATAGTTCGCCTTGGTCCGTGTCATCGATGATGCCACAAATGGTTTTTTCATAGAACTGATAGCAGTTTCTTTGGTGCCTTTAAGGAACCCGGTGAAATTCTTTCCTGCGCCCTTAATGTAATTGAGGGCAGTGGTGATTCCCAACTTTCCCATTAACCCAGTAAGTAATGGTGCTAGGATAGTCCTAAATCCCCATTTTAGAGCCGGAGCTAATGCGTATTTAAATACTCCACCTGCTACTTTTTTTAATATCCAACCAAAGGTCTTTAAGATCCCAAACCCTAAGTATTTAAGAGGGGCACCTATTAGCAACCTACCAATTGATCCCAAAAATATAGATGCTATAGATCCAACAACAACAGCACCACCTGCGAATGCAAGTACTGCACCCGGATTAGAAAGTGCCGACCATATGCCAGTCCACATAACAGATACGAAGTTAGCAATATGGGTACCGGGACTCTCCCAAAACTTACTCCATAGCATAGAAATCCCACTCTTAATCGCTTCCCATATAGGGGCACCAACCACCATAATGGCGTCAAATAACCCACCGAGTGCCTTCCCGACAGGTTCCTTTATTTTGTCCCATATACCACCCCAGTCTACCTTAGCAAGATATTCTCCTAATTTATTAGCGAGTTTAGTTATAATCTCCACGCCAAACATTATTTTATCGAATGCCCAACCGAAGACTTTATCCCAGTCCACCTTATCTACCATTTTCCGTATAAACCCAGATATTTTATCACTATATGCATATATCCCTGCACCAATAGCACCCACCATTAAGAGTTTAAACTTAGACCCCAGAAATAATTTCTTAAACAACCACCTAAGCGGAGAAACTAAAAACTTTAGGATGGGTCCCCCTATCGAAAATAACTTCTTAAAAACAAAGGTGAATGGTATCGCTAGTAATTTTATTATCGCACCCGCCTTTCCGAAAAATTTACCAAACTTTGCTAGGATCGAATCGCCCTTCTTTTTTAGATCCTCCTGCTTCGCCTTACTTGCCTTTATTACATCTATAATTTTAGAGAAGGTTGTTTTTCTTTCAAAAGTTCGCCTAGTTTCTTTCTCTTCTTCCTCTTCCTTCATATGAGCAAACTTTTTGCCCCAAAAACTAGTTATATTTGTATTGATTTTTTGGGTTTTATTTGTGATCTCCTGATTCGTCTCTTTTTGCAAGGCATAAATATCATCCACCTTTTTTCCTTGCTCACCAAGGTCTCGTTGGTTACTTTTGTACCACTCCTCCTCTATCCTCTCTCTTCCCTTCCTCCCTTTTTCATGCCGTCCTAATGTAGCATTAACGGAATCTATCGTTTTAGCGGTCTGATCGAAGTACCGCTTATTCTTAGAGTTTATCTCATTTCTATTATCTACGGTACTTTCCAATAGCGGTACCATCCCCTTGGTGAAGATCCCACCAACGAGTTTTTCTATCTCCCCGAGATCCCCGTCTTTGAGGGTCTCGGGTTTCTGTCCAATTTTCGCCATTACTAGTATTTATAGCAATACCGTCACCAAGCAGTCTGTGATGTTTTACCGGATTGAGCGCCTTCCGCCTCTTTCCTCTTCTCTTCTAGACTTTCTTCAAAACTTTTAAACAAATCCAACGTGAGTTGTCTCTCATACGGGTACATTTCGTCTGTATCCGCCTTGGTTAATGCTGATCTCTCAGAATAATACCAAATAGAGCATTCCTCGTTACATACATTAAAATATGTAGTATCACCTATCATTACAATGCGAAAAAATACATCCAGTCCAGTTCACGTGCGGTGGTTTGTCCACATTGCTCACACGTATGCTCCCCGATATTCATCTCATACCCATATTTCTCTAATTCTTTAATATACTCTTGAACAGAGGCACGGTCTGCCATTGATAAATCGTCAATAATAGCGACCTTATCTGTAAACGGGAGGTCAGTAACCTCTTCCTCTCCCATCTTGATGGACTGGATAAAGGATGCCATTGTCGCATGCAACAACTCGGTTCTACTAGTGTCCTTTAGTCCTTTAGAGTGCTTTTTAGCATGGTTCATGACATTTTTCTCGTCGCCACGCTTTGCCATATCCATAACTAGGGTACAATCTCTATCTGTCAATGGGATCTCCTTCAAGAAGGAACCCTTATCTAGTTGCGTAAAATCAAGTTCGCTCAATTTTAACTCAACAGTGTTCTCATGACCGCATTCAGTCTTTTCGTCACCATCTCCAACCTCATTTCTACAAATCCAAGAGTCCTCGTACTCATCTTTAACCGATTCCTTCCTAAGGGCGATTAAAAGCGACTCACGGTCCTTCGGGTAAAGATTAAGGGCATTGAACCCATCATTGGATACACATCGATTTAAGAGGGCATCAAACGCCTCTTGAGCAAGATCATAGTCATCCTTCTCCATCGCTTTAAGGAGCGCCTTCTGATCCTTTGTTGTGAATGGTCTAAAGAATATAGATTCTCCTGACCCCGGTAAATCAAACTTACAATCAGGGATATCCTTCTTTAAGTTCTTAAACTGACTTAGTACGTCATTACTCATATATCAACCTCCGTATGAACGTAATTATACTACCTAATAATTTTTTTATTAAGTATTATCTTTTTCTTCATTATCACTGTCTGCTGTATTGAACTCTACTTCGTAGAAATCATACGAAAAGTCAACAGAAAATGTTACTATACTAGTATCAGAATGAGAAAGCGTTACCCCATTTACATCAGACGGATATAACCCATAGAATTTATAGGTTGCTCCTGTCGCATCGGAACCGGAACCAGGTTTTAATTTTATCTTTGCCTCACTCCCATCTATTTTATACTTCTCTGGTAAACTGTAATCCATACGGCGACCACCTTCACCACCGCCATTACCAGTAGACTGTATCTCATCTTGCCACGCAAGGAACATATCCCTTAGTCCCATCCCAGCAGGGGTCCTAAATACAACTGCCCAGTTGGTATACCTAACCTGCCTAGCGATCTTTATAGGAGGTTTACCATATTGAACCATGATTTCCTCTGTCTCGAATGTCCGCTGGGGCAATGTCATAGAATCACACAGCATAGTATAGATCTTCTCATCAGGCGCAGACTTTGTCCCTATTCTCTTTGCGGTTACTGAAACGCCTGCGGGGAATTCCAGATTCAGGGCGAATTGGTACCCACGTGCGAACGTAGGGACCTGTTCGCCAAACTTAAATAGTTCGGACTGCTCTCCAGATGAATTAGATTCTGCCATGTATATAGTTGCGCTTCTTGCAAATATATTTATACAGCAATCCTATTTAAGAATTAGAAACATCTCGTTTGATTATTTCAAAGTAATCATACGTAAACGATACGTCAAATGTTACTAATGATCCACCCGCCTGATCAAATGACATAGGACCGACAGTTGTTGGCCAAAGGCCATAAAATCTAACCCCTGTCCTCTTTGTTGAATTTCCACGGTGATCGAGTTTAAAAACCTTAGATTCGTTGGATTTATAGGTAGAGTGCGGGTTGTTCTGCAACGCCTTAGTATTATATGCTAATTCCGTCCAATTCAAAAATATATTTCTAATATTAGCGGTAGTCTCCATAAAGGTGACATTCCAATCACTATAGGTCGCTTTTGAATTAACCTTGTAATCTGCGCCGTAATATGCTACATTCTCAGTCTCCAAGGTCTTAGTAGGGACCTCAGTTGTCCTAACAAGGGCGTTTAATACGTCATCGAACGCCCCTGTAGTCTTACTATCAGCGTCTGGCTTTATAACGTCTAGACCGCTAATCTCAATCTCAAAATACTGATTTAACGAGACCTGCGGTATCTTCTTGCGAAAATTTGCAAGATTCCATGCCATTATTTACCTACTTCTTAGTTAGGAGTCCCTGACCAGTTTGCGATTGAACCATCTTTAGGAACGAAGTAATCATAAGTAAATGTAACGTCGAAGGTGTCAAAAGACCCGCCTGCTTGATCTAGGGATACTGGACCTACATTAGAAGGAAACGCACCAAAGAAAATACACGTCGTGTCAGAGATCGCATTTCCATTATAACCAACCTTAGAAACATTCATACGATCAAATTTATAAACGTCATGCGGCTCATTAGAAGCACTATCCAACTTGTACATCTGCGCTTGGATCTCAAGGAGTCTAGTTCTCAAATCATGTTCCTGCTCACAGAGAAATGTAACATTCCAATCGGTGAATGTTACCTTGGTCTCAATCTTCATTTCCAGTGCTCGATAAGGAACACCTAGGGTCTCATGTTGCATCGCTGGCAACTCAGTTGTCCTAGCAAGAGCAGTCAATCTCTGGTCGTCGTGACCAGCAATCCCATCGATTGAGATCTCAAAGTATTGATTGAGCGCTACCGCAGGGATGTTTTTTCTAAAGTTTGCTAAGTTCCAAGCCATGATGTTTCTCCTTATGTCCTAATTTATTTATACAGGTTGCTATTACAGGTTATTTGCCTGTAGAGTGTCAAGTGCTTCTGCGATAGTCAACTCTCCGCTAACATCGGCAATGTAGATCTTGATAAACTCGATAGAGTTTACAGGTCTTACTGCGATGTAACCGTAGAATTCTTTTCTAGCGACAACAGCATCTGGGTTGTTAGTTTCATCTGCGATAACATCGTACTCAGAAATACCTTCGTTCGCAAGGACACCGTCCAAGTAAGAAGTTACAGCATTTCTCCAGATTCTTCTAGTGTTAGCAGTGTTCTTAGCGAACAAGGTCTGGCGACTTACTTGGCGCACAGTCTTGTTGATATCGATAAGAAGCATTCTAATGTCTAGACGGTCAGTGTTCGATGCAAAACTTTGCAAGGTCTTCTGTCCGAAGATTACGATACCTTCTCCACGGAAGTTAACGATAGCGTTAACACGTGCAGGGTAAAGAACCTTACGTTGTTCTTCGTTAGGATTAAAAGCAACCCTACGGATATCACCAGTGATGACACCACGCTCGAAACCAGCAACTGCGAACCAAGGAGCAAAGTTTTCTATTGTAAACGCTACCTTATTAGCAACGTGACCAGTGGCAGGGATCCAAACATTCTCATTATTGAACCTGTCACGAACCTCGAAGTAGTTAGCGTAGAGAGCGGCATATGAAGAATCAATACCTAGGGTACTATCTGCATATTGTTTTACCAACTTAGTTTGGTTTGCCTTCTTCTTACTAGTAGCAGTGTCAATCATTGTACTACCCGCTACATTCAATAGCGCTACGGTGTCCTTTCTTGCTACTGCAATCGCATTCATTTTTTGCTTAACGCTCAACCCGAAGTCAAGGTCAACGAATGCGGTAAGATTTGGGAACTCTTCACGAGAAGAGAAGTTTAAGATCAATTGCTCAACCATTGCATCGTCGATAGTGCTGTCGATGTTAGTAGTTAATGCGTCTGCACCACCTAGATTAACCTTAGGGGTAGATACAGGGTCAACATTCGCTGCGGTCAATTTACTAGAACCAACAAATACCCTCAACTTAGTTGAAGTTTCATTAACAATGTTATTGGCGAAAATACTTTCTCCTCTAGCATCCTTCTCTTCTGGGTCAACAGATACAAGATATTGGTTAACCAAAGAAGATCCGTCATACTCATAGAATGCGAATTGACTTGCGCTAGTCGGTCCAAACTCAAAAGACAAGTAAGTGTTAAGTAACTCACTATCTACAGAAAATTCGTCGTTAGGATCAATAAGGTCTGCTACCAAGTTATCAGAAATTCCTGAACCAGACACAGCAGCATTGTATGCAGTCTCTCCAACCGCTTCAATCTCAGCATCAGTATCAGAACTTGCTAGGTCAGCGGCAAGATCTTGTAATTTAGCGTAGTCATCATAATTTACAATAGAGTACCCAACATTCTCGTAAGATTCTCCAGGTCCAGTTGCGATTACACTAATAGCATTGGATAGGTCAAGAGCGTCTAGATCAATTTGGATATCAGATTCTTCGTCAGACTCATATATTGAAGTATAACTGAGAGGGTATGCCTTAACCTCTACAGGTGCGTCTACACTGTTTGCTTCGGTACCACTGATCCCGATAATAGAACCTGCACACTTCTTGTCTTGGTTTTCTACACGGATAACATATACTGGTGAAATTTCCAAGATTTTATCTACTGGATAAAAGAACTTCGCAGTGACATCATCAACTGGAGTGCCGAAAACCTCTCTCAATTCCTCAGGAGAAGTCAATAGTGTAAGTTCGTTAACAGGTCCTCTAGAAAACAATCCCATTGTTCCGAATACCGTGGCAGAATCAACTGCAACGTTCTGAGAAAAGGACCTTTCAAAAATTTCTACTGATGGCGCTGAATTTGGCATGAGTTTCTCCTATACTTCCGTAAGTTATGACTTATTAATTGTATTTATAAAAAAAATATCTTGACCGTATATATGTAAGGGGTTACCCCCACATTAAACCGTCTTCGTCAACATATGGATCCTCATTGGCGTCATCTTTAAAAATAATTGGTTGAAAAGTTTCGTCACCAATGCCCATATCCTCGAACTCATACTCACTAACCTGTATACCACGCTCGTCTCGAATAAATTCTTCCAAATCTCTCCAATAATCAGAAACTGCGAAATAAGTTGCCCATCTCAAGGCATCAACCCTATCGTCGTGACTATTTTCTCCTTCCTCACACCCATACTTGTCCTCACCTAACTGGATATACCCCTCCATCTCCTTAATAGTCTTTTTATCATATACCGCTAATTTACCCTCTTCCGCATACCTTTTAAGGGAAGCATTCGAATTTACCTTCGTCTTCCTATTTGCGTTGATGCCTTTCTCTTTCTTCCCTTTCTCGAAATATAACCATTCATATTCATAATCATTCCATAAGTCACGACAAATCTGGGCACCATAAGTATTATTTTCAACTATTACGAATGCATAGTTATACAATTTTCCAATCTCGTTTATCTTTCTGGTAAAATCTGGGGTTCGGATATAGTCATCCGCAAACACCGCAACCTGCTTAAACCTATTAGGGTCTGTTATATCAACTACCTGAATAACGCTGTAATCCCTACCTACACCCATCGCAACATCACAACCTAACAGATATATCCTATTTGGTTGCGGTTGCTCCCATACCTCAAAATTAGGGAACTCCTTTACGGGGTCACATACCATGTCTGCCAATTTCCCTAGCATCTCACCATTGATAAGAGTGGAGGAAGATCCTAGAAATGAGCAGTTGTATTCTTGTTGCCAAGTCATGAGCGATGTTTCAGCAATCATCTTCCTCCTGAACTCTTCACCTCTTCCCGGAGGTTCGTCCCATTCTATCCGGAATGGCGTAAACCCATTACCCTTTAATGGATCCTTTGCCCCCAACTCGGCACCCTTCCATAACTCAGCGAATTGTCCAGTATTTCCATTAGGGGTCGATATGATACAGATCTGGGCAGAACCAGACGCTACGGTAGGTTGCGCTGATGTCCAGAAAGGGTCTGCCACCTCGGGGCGAACGTGAGCAAACTCATCCAAGATAAGAAGGGATACTGATCTACCACGGATAGAGTCTGGGGTTGTCGTACTTGTATGGATTGCCGTTCCGTTCTCGAACACGATAGAGGTCTTATTCCACTCTATAATCGCTCGCTTCAAATACGGATCCAAGTCACTATATACCTCTTTGATACGATTTAAAAAGTCCTTTGCCGATTCCCCCTTATTTGAGAGGATGTATATGTTCATCTTCTTATTTGTGAACAATGCCCTCCATAGAGCATATATGCCTGCGGTTGTTGTTTTCCCCGTCTGTCTAGGACTTAAGCATATCATCCGGTTCTCACTCAGCATGGATTTAAACATCCTTTCCTGGTAAGGTCTAAACTCTAATGTAGATACGCCCTTATCTACCGTCTGAACCTTGACATGGTTCAGTGCAAAATGCATTAAGTCTTTCTTGGATGCCTTTAACTCCCGCTTCATCTCAGGAGTCCAATCATGCTGGGTGCCCGGACGAATTATTCTCTTACCATCATAAGGTACTGGCATAAAATATTCCCGTAAAAAAATAAAGGCAACCGAAGTTGCCTCTATTATTTATTTAATAATTTAATTTTTTAGATTAATATCTGCTTTGTTGCAACTGTTGCTGCTGACCTTGTTCTGGCGCTTGTTGTTGTTCTTCGCCACCTTGATCTTCTTGGTCATCAAATTGTTGCTCTTCGCCACCTTGATCTTCTTCTTCACCACCAGCACTTCCTAGGATACCGTGCAATTCCTTATAAGGGATATTGTCGATTCCTAACTGCGCCTTAATTCCGGGTCCCGCTACATTCTTAACGAAGTCGGTTTTTGCTTGATCGTCTTCAAGACCAGCATAAAGGTCCTTCAAACTCTTTCCTGCCATGTCATTAACTTGTGACTTGATATCGTCATCCCACTGTCCGTCTGAGCGTTGTTGTTGGTCACCTTGTTGAGGTTGCTCTTGGTTCATGTCTCCCATGTCTTGTTGAGGAGGCGCTTGTTGCTGTTGTTGCTGAGGTTGTCCTTGTTGAGGATATGGATCTGCCTCGTTCAAGTGACGAGGTACACCCGTCCACCCAAAGTTCTCATTTACAACACTATATGCTTTATCCCACTTATCAGCCATTATTGTCTCCTTTAGTTAATTGACTACCGACGTATTCGTACCCCTTTATTTGGACCCTGAGTCTTGGGGTAAGATCATCAGGTAATTTTAGTCCATGGAATTCTTCTTTCTTATCAAGTTCATCCCGAATCTCTTTTTCAATCTTACGCAATTCTTTACGGAGTCGCTCTTCGCCACCACGAGCGACAAGATCCTTTAGGTCATCCGCATAAGTCTTTGCCTTCTCATCAAATGCTTTTAGGTAAGATGATTTTTCGCCAGACCGTGTCCTCTGAATATCATAAGAGAAAGCATTGTCTGAGACATTCTCAAATATAGTGTCTAATTTTTGTGAATAATTATCCATTGTACCTTTATTTATAAAAATTATTACGAATCTTCTATTTTCTTAAGTTTGGTGTAATATTTGGGGTCCTCTTCTAGGTGATCTTTAGCAATCTCTACAGATTTTCTCATATCATCAGAGTGCTCTTTCTCCACCTCTATACCCATCTTAAATTCCTTATCAAGGGAATCTTTAGACACGCCATGCTTTTTGGCAATATCGGCCAAATCCTTGTTGTCTGCTAGACCGCCTTCTAATACCTCAGGAGAGGTATCCTTCTTCTCAAAGATAGCATCTAATTTATCGCTGAAATTCATTCTCCGCCTCCCATCCCGACATCTCCGCCTAAATCTCCACCCTCATTTCTCTCATAAGGATACCCGCCAGCACCATGGACCCGACGTGAAGATTTCTTCTTGGATGTTTTTTTCTTTTTCTTCTTCTTTTTTTTCTCAGTCAGAAATATACCGTCAAGTTTGTCTGCAAAAGATTCCATCTCTAGTTTTCTCCTAGCACTACTCATCTGGGTCGATGGTGCAAACATTGGCATCTCATCTGGCATCTCGATATCATCGTCTTTAGGTATTTGCCCGAATACATTCCCAGCAACGCCCTTATCAATCCTGTCCTGAATCTTCCACGTGATATCCGCTGCTATTTTCTCGGCATCTTCCTTAGGGTAACCTTGCTTCATTAACATCTCTACCGAATCCTCGAACGATTCAGACCTATCCTCGACATAACTTTCGCCTGCCTCGCCCCTGCCCGTCGCTTTCTTTTTTCGTCCAGTTGGAGATAACCCTAACTTCGACATATTTGATGTGAATACCTTTCTCGCTCTGGTAGCGAGTGCCTCAGCGCTCTTCTCTTCAGTAAGTTCATCATCATCTAGATCATTCTTCATGTTTTTAAACTTCTGCTGGAAACCAACGTAGCATATACTATTTGCATCATCTTGAGAATGACCCTTCTCTTTAAAGAACTGGGAGCACCTTGGGATGAAGTCCTTATCCAGCGGATCTTGTACTCCCAACTCTTCACAAAACTCTCGGTATGAGTCTATATTGTATGTATCAGAACCTCTAGACATCTTCTACCTTCTCGTCATCCTCAGTTTCAAGCAACTCTAACATGTCCTCTGTAGAACCAGAACCAACATTATTCTTTAAACTACTGGTATCCAATATGTTAAGTTTAGACTCTACCTCTAACTTACGGAGTCTATTCTTCTCTTTAGACAACTGAAGGTTCTCGTCTTGTGTATCGATGTCCATCATTGTTTTTGCGGCAGATGTGATCGCATTTGAAATCTCTGCCATAGAGGTGATCTTTTTACTCATCGGGTCCTCAGCGATTTCATCCAAAGCAACCTTTTGCGCTACTAGCATATTATGGGCACTATTCTTAAGGATCTGTTGCGCCCAGTCCTTGTTTTCCATCTCACCAACGACATCTAGTTTTTTCCTGAACTGAGCAATCTCGTTCTTTCTATTATTATACCTCTCTATCTCTTTTTGGTCCTCTTCGTCATGAGGATTGTCTGCTGTATGTTTAATCGCAGATCTTACATCAGAGAGATACTCATCTACGTTATCCTCATCTAGATCATCGATGTTTAACATAGCATCAGTGGTTATGCCCATGGCATCGTCTAATTCTTCTCTATTGCTCATAACATATGTATTTATAAGATTTTAGATAGGGGGGAACCCGCTAAGTCCCACTGTCATTGAATTAACTGGGGTAGAGATGTCGATAATGGACCCATAAACCTTTGTAATTAAATCATATGTGTTCTCGTTCATGGTCTTGTACATGATGCTTTTTGCCGTAAAGTTTGCCTCACCCTTCACCACCCTCTGATCATTACCTGTTACCTTAAATGAACTACCATTAGATATCCCATCAATATTCACTTGGATTTCCCTAGCGATATCCAATTGCCTCTCCTTAACCTCTACTGTCGCATACGGATCAAATAGAGGTACAATATTCTCTACGATCTGGATATAGTGTTCGAAGTACTTTGCCCAGATACCTACCGTATATGTTATGTTAATTGGGACGGGTTGGATGTCCCTCTTGATACTATCATCATCCCTAAACAAGATACGTTCCTGCTCCTTCCCGGTGTAATCCTCTAACCTAAGCGATATATCATTCATCTGAATGGATATCCTAGGGAGACGTGTGTCTTGTTGTTCCATAGCACGGAACCCACCATGCTTCAACTGATAAAAGATCTTTTCTTTAGTATCTAGAGATACCTGAACAGGTATCCTCCTAATAGTTTCCCCGAATCTCTCAGCGAAGTTTCGAACCTCTATCCCTTGGAACAACTGCATGAACGCTAGGGTTGTTACGTATGTACTCTCCCCGATGATAAATGGACGATGCCCGCTCACTTAAGGATCTCCAGCAAAACCTTCCCCTCTGGGAGAATAATAGTATCATCGTCCGTAAGAAGATTTTTAATGTATAACTGGATAGTCTCTACGGTCTTCTTATTGATCCTCTGACCACGAAAAGACTTCTTCACGCTCTCTGCAACCGCTTTTATCTGATTTTGTATAGGGGTATCCTCCCTAATATTATAAACATCATGTGCGCACTTTAACAAAGAAACGCAATCATTTAAAACCTCTTTATAGGTATTATCCATCCCAACCGCCCCAAGAATTCCTTAAAATAGTGTCAACTTTTTCATCATCAAACTGATCCTTATCATCAACCTTCATCGGTTGAGGACCCGGAACATCTACCATTATATTTTCGTCTACATTACCATCGTCATTGACGCATGGACTCTTAGCATCTCCCCATGTAGGGTCTGGATCAATTACTTCCTCACGTATGCTATCACAATCATCTCTACCATATACCTCACCCTCAACCATACGTGGTTTGGCATATATCGTCCACCACAACTCTTGACCAAGGACAATGTTATTATTATCTGTAAGGTTCTCTATCTCATATACGATCCCATTTTGGGTGTATAGGAAGTGATCGCCAAACTGGGGTTCTTTCTTCCCCGTAATATTTTCAAACTGTCGCTTGCTTATGCTGATCGTCCTGTCTGACTCTTCACGGGTTAACCCAAAACTATTGAATGTCAGTTGATCATTCTCCTCCTCGCTAAGGCACTTTAACGTGTATTTCTCCTTAAACTCTTTCATAGGGTCCTCGCCCCAGAATGCAGAGATGCCATTCAAGTCATATTCTGTTATTGGGTAATAGAAAATAGTTATACCGTGTATGTTTATCATCTCCTCTTGCATGCGTGCGTACATGCTAGAGTCACGACAACTATTATGCCGTTCGTGCTTAAACCAAGTATTGGTAAATAACGGATTCTTGCTACCTGCCATTATACTGGGGGAGTTCCAAAATAGTCATCGTATTTCTTCTTATCCACCTCGCCAGAGTCAAACTCCTTCTTAGGTTTCTCCTTCTTCTCTTCTTTTTTATCTTCCTCGCTCATATCAATCAACCAGTAGTAAATACTGCGCCCCCAGGAGGATTGCCCCACTTACCAGTCATCAACTCTTCTTCTAACTTATCCCGATCTTCTTTACCCTCAGTATAATAAAACTGAGAGTTGTATGATCCTCCACCAGGAAACTGTATCCCGTCAAACTTACTAGTATTTCGTCCTACCTGTATGTTTAACAATGCTGTAGCATACCTTCGTACCCACGGGTGCGTGAAGACTAATTCCTCAGGAACCTTTCTCCATACCTCGACGGCAATAATCCTGCCGTTATCTGTTGTTCTTGGCGTAGGGTATATCTTTACTTGATTTTGCAACCTGCCATGCTCGATCTGAAACTTACGCATATATCGCATCTCTACCATAGAAACATACTCTGCCGCAATCTCGAAAGTCAAAAGGTTATCGTATGTACCGCCGCCCATGAAGGAGTATATACCACGGTGACCAAATGTAGAGGAGAACGAGAACAGTCCAACGGATGCCTGTGCTTCCTCGGTATCAAAATTAAATCCCATACTATTTCCCATTCCACCACGGAGGGGTTGGTTGACAGTAACTATGTCACATGGTTCTGGTAACTGATAAACACTTTGACCTTCTGCTAACTGGATAAATAGTACACCCTGAACATTACCCACATCTGATCCATACTCCCTGAAGTAATCAACCGAATCATTAATAACATAATCCATTTGCGACTTAACCGTACATGCTAATTCCGAGGTACCGGACGTTCCCGGTGTTCCTGTTACCCCTGGAGTACCTGTAACCGATTCAATATCACAGTCAGTACCATACCCATTCTCAGCGATAGCGGTGTCATACTCCACAACAACATCTAATAGTGGACTACCTAACTGCTTTAGTAGGTATTGTGTGAAATCACATCTTGTCTCAAATCTATTCATTTAATTGTTCTTCAAGGGTATCAGTAGTATTTATATGTATGTAGTCCTCGATCAGATCTTCTAGACCATACTCCTTAAACTTATCATATATTACCTGATGATCCTCCTCATCCATCCCAAATTGAGTGAGCAACGTATATCGCCTATAAACCCTCCTCAATTCACTAAGATCCATGTTCTTACTATACTCAGTCTCTATACCATAGTGTTTTAACTTCGAAATTCGTCCCCTCAGTGCCCGCAGAGAGCATTTCCTTACGTCGCTAGGGGTAGTAGCATCAATCTCCCTAGCACGCTTCTGTAGGACGTTTAACTCTACTACATATTCCTCTGCTCTTGGACTGGTCTTTATCAGATTATTAATTTGCTCCCTGAGCATAAACCCTCTTTTTGAACCCTTCCCAAAATCGAAAACCATCCCCTTGTTCTTCAAGAAGAGGTACATCGTTGAAAGTGAAACTAACCTTAAATTCTTATGGGTTAATTCTTCTCTCTCTTCGTCAGTAAAATCTTCTAAGCAGAATGGTTTTAAATCAACTAAATATTCAAAATCTTGGATATGCAATACACTTGCATCTACGGTAACCTCGTCTTCCTTGAACAGATCTTCTTTATCCGTGATGACCTTATCGGTACTTGTCTCGTATCTTTCGTCTAACTGTTGCTTAATTAATGCATCTACTTCGTGCTCTCTGCCTAACTCGTAATCGTCATTTAACTCTACAGCACCTATAGAACCACCTTTCTTCTTCGTTTCCTTCTTTGTCGCAAGTTTATATTCATCCCCCTTCTTTTTAGATGCCTTCAGGGATACCTTAACTGGGGGAGGATTTATCGGGTTGCTCTCTCTTGCCTCAGCGGTTAGTTTCTTCTCAAGAACAACATACTCTTCGTACCACATAGGTTCGCCGTCATCATCCAAAACCGTGATATTTGATCTACGGTTCAAAGATCTTAGCATATTTAACTGGTACGCTAATTTATCAGTCAACTCATATGGGTTTGGTTCTACCCCATATCTCCTCAATTCAGATACCAACTGTTCGTTTGATAGAAATTCTGGTTCAATTGGGTGGGGAAATATCTTTTGTACTGGGGGTGCTCTCTTAATTAAGTATGGATCAGATACCATCTCAAAGGAAGGATGATTCATTACTTGGGGGAATTTAGTGTCTACTAACTGATTCTTAGCGAATACGAACCTATCGTAACCAAATGTTACTGCTAGTGGACCTTCTTTGCAAATATATACTGGCATAATAATTCACCCCGAACCAGTAAATACTTATAGGCGTAAAAAGAAAAAGGGCAGGATCCGAAGACCCCGCCCTTTTATAATTAGGTTAATAAAACCCTTATACGTTAGCAGAACCGAAGTACTGGTCGTATGTAGTTTTATTGATACCGTCAGTGCTGACTTGCTCAGTAAAGGTAGCAGTACCTGTAGAAGCAGTAACACTAGAGTTGTCAAGACCTTCGACAGAAATGTAACGGTAGTAGTTTTGAGCACCAAAGAGGTGATCACAAATACCGTAACGAGTCATAACACCAGCACGTGGAGAGAAAGACTCTTCACCAGTCGCCTTAGCAAACATCACAGGGATGTATGGGCAGTAGACGATACCAGAGTCATTTTCTTTCTGTCCCTTGTAACCAACTACAGCGTAGTCAACCCAAGAGTGAGTGTCACGATAAACCTTCATTCCATTGAGGGTACCGATTGTTGAGATTCCAACTGCAAGAGAGTTGATATCCGCCTTCACAGGTGAAGTATCGAACTCAGGAAGAGATTGCAACGCAACAGCAACACGTGGAGATACGATAACAAAGTTACCAGCACCACGACGAGTCGCACGAGCGATTTCTTCAGCAGCAGTCAAAATGACAGTGAAAAGAGTACGGAATTTTTCTTGTTCCCAACGTCCGTCAGCAGTAGCGCCAGTGTTGGATCCAGTAACTCCATAGTCCCAAGTCAAAGTACCACCTGCCTTAGCAGCAGAAACGATACGAGCAACGATTTCACGGTCAATCTCAGCAGCGATTTCGTATGCCATGAGGTCCATCATTTCCTCTTCGAGGTCGATGTTGTGCATAGCAGCCAAGTCTTGTTGAGCTTCAACAGTCCAACGAGCCTTCAACTTACGGGTACGTGCCTTGATTTCTTTATTTTCAACAGTCAATCCAACCTCAGAACTACGAGATTCAGGTTCGAACGAATTGATTGTTCCAGCACCGAAGTGTCCGTCACGCTCATTTTGTTTTTCGCCATGAAGCAAACCAGTTCCTTGAACGTCAGCAGAAGTTGCCGCAGTAAAGGTAGGAGTAAGTGAGTTGTAACCCAATTCAGCATTTGCTCCATATCCCATACCATTGGTATTAGAACGGAAACGCAATGCATACGCAAGACCAACTGGTCCTGTCATTGGTTGAACACCTACAAGTTGATTAGCAAGAAGTTCAGGGAAAACACGACGAACGAGAGGAATTGCAATCCTCTTGTAACGAGCAAGACCAGACATGTTGCCTTGGTCAATGCTTCCACCAGTTCCATCTTGATTTTGAGTTCCGACACCGTTTGGGGATGACAATGTATGAATATTGTTGTCCTCAAACAATGTGTTTTGTCCGTTAAAGTAACGGTCTTCATTTTCGAGAAGTGTTGCCATGTTCTTGATCTGAGAATCTGTCTCAAGATCTTCGAGCATGGGTGCCCACTTCTGTACAAGTCTTTCTACGATTGGATGAGCCATTTTGATTTCCTCCTATTAATGTCTCTAAAGTTCGTTATTATTTTTTACCCCAACGCTTATTGAATTCAGCCGCATATCCCATAACTCTAGCTTGCTCAGGATCGACGGTGGATTCGGTCACTACCTCGCTGGGTGCTTCTTCTTCAGTCTCTACAACAGTAGTTTCTTCAGTTACAACCTTTGATATAGATGCGTCTCCAGCACGATCCTCAGTAGAAGAGGAGGCTGATTCACTTACTACACCCAGATCAGAGCTAGTTTGAACGTCTTCAAGAACATAGTCTCGAATCATTTCATACTTATCTTCGATCTGGTTCACGTCCACTCCTTCAAGAAGTTTCTGTGCTTTCTCCATTTGGGCAGTAGTGAGCCCTTCGCAAACTTTAGAGATTTTCATGGAGCGCTCTGCTGTCTTGAACTTATGGTTAAGATCCATTTGTTCCTTCGTAGCTTCCGAGAGTTGAGTTCTAAGATCGGTGATCTCAGAATGCGCTTCCTTAAGTAAACCAAAACTCTCAGTGTCACATTTAATATAATTCTTTTTGAATGATTCCATAACGTCTTGGACGATAGGTTCCATAACAGCAACCTTAGCCGCCGCTTCGTGGAATTCTTGAGGAATGTTCTTCTCAAGTTCGAGTTCAAGATATTTATCCAATTTATCAACAAGACCTTCTTGAAATTCCTCGATTTCCTTTTCTTTGTTTTCTACGAATTCAACAACGAAAGATTCCGCTTTTTCAACGATAGTTTCTTGGTAAGCAGATGCTTTCTCCAGCAACGCTTCTTCCATTCCAGAGATAGTAGATGTGTAATCTTCTGTAGATTCGCCAAGCAATGTGTCATACTTCTCTTTTGCTTCAGCTTCTGCAATTTCCGTTTGAAGATCAATCTTCGCCTTAACACGAGACTCAACGATGTCTTCAATGCGACCACAGATCTGTGTTACTTGCTCTTCTGACAACTCGCTGACTTGGTCACCGAAGATCTTGCTAAGATCGATTTTACTTGTTTTACTCATAACATTCCTCCAAAAGGGTATTATCTTGTTGATGATTTAATTGTATTTATAAAAAAAAATTCTTTACCTTAGATTTTGTCCAACCCAATGGTCAAAATATCCACAATACTCTTGTTCTTATCGTCCTGCTTAGAAGGCAAGGAACTAAGTCCTTCCTTGATATCAGAGAGGATAGTATAGATATTGTCTAACTTAGCGGCGTGCTCTACGATAGCGTCCTTATTGTTCATAACTCGGATTTGGTTAGTACTCTCATCCAAGTAATACTGGAGACCTTCGTTAACAGCATTTACAAATGCGTCAGGCGCCGATGGATCCGCAACGATATCTATAGCAACAAGGTCAAAGTTAGAAACGATATTCTTTCCGCCAGTATCCTTATCGACCTTCCCTAGACCTCTAGTGGATACGCCAAAACTACATCCACCTTCAACTAATGATCTAGCAATTTGACCCTTCGGGGTTTCTAGGAGTTTTGCCTTGCCACGACCGTTGTTCCCGTCCATAGCAAGTTCAGTGATAATAAGAGCAACCCTATCAAGATTAATCTCGATCCCTGGAGGGTGATTTAATTCTCCCAATGCTCTCTTAGTGGACACCTTTTCTTTAACATACTTGTTTACCGCTTCAGACAACATATCAGTAGGATAGTTACGACCATTTCTATTATCGATATTTCCCTGAAGAAAAATACCACCAATCAATGTATCGTCGCTTCCACCCTCAACGCCTTCCTTAACAACGCTTAATTCGTTGAAGTCTGTGTATTCTCTGAGTAGATCTAGTGGTTGCATGTTATTCTCCTGTTATAACCTTAATTTTTTCATCGACCTTAATGGCGACTTTTGTGCATAGAATGTTCTTAAGGTCCTTATCCAGATTAACAAAGTTATCCTGCTGGATCTTTTCAACAAAGTTATGCAACTTTTCCCTTAGCATTACTTGCTCTCTTGCTCTGCCCTGATTTTATCAACCTCTGCCTGAGTCCTTTGGTCCATTTTAGCACGAACCATATCCCCAACCATCTCTTTAGTTTTACTATAGTCATCACGTGCTATAGCATTCACGAAATCATTAATTTGCTCACTCATCGTTTCCTCCTTGAGTTTAGTTGTACCTTTACGTAAATTAGATTGTCTGTTTTTTGGTTTCTGCCCGCTGTGCTTCTTACCTGCACCAGACTTAGGGAGATCATCCCTATATTGTCGAATATTTGCCTTGCTTCCCTTTACACTGGAATCTTCATCTTGAGCATCCTTTAGACTCTCATTATCAGCAATTTGGCGATCATTTCCTCTGCTAAAGTAAACGTCTTTCTTAGCGCCATTGCCTTCGTCTATCTTATCGTTCACTGCGCCCTTCCTCTTAGATGTTAAAGTATTTTTCTTATTTTTATCACGTTGCTCTGACTTAGATCTTCCATAGGGGATATTATTCGCCTTATATTTCTTCGCTTCTAAATCAGATAACGAGGAAGAATCTGATAAGGAATCGTGATCTTCTTGATCTACTCCTACTCCTCTTTTCTCGTTTAATTTGTCCATGATAGTTCCCTATGGTTAAAGTATTTATAAAAATAAATCAGAAACCGCCCATTATGCCTTGACCTTGGTCAACATTAGACTCTTGCTTCTCTTTCTCCATGAGTCTTTCATTCTCATTCCAATCCTCTTCAGAGAAGTGCAGGTACTTCTTGACCGCATATTCTTTAGAGAAGATTTCCCCAATAAAACTCGCCACAGTCCCAAACAAATTCATTCTCTTCTCTTCTAGGGATGCTTGCTTGAGTTCTTCGAAATATGTATTCCTCTTAAACTTAACAGCAAAATCACGGTCTTTTAGATTATAGAGTTTCCATATACCCTTCATCTTAAGGTGTGTCTTGAATACATCAAAAACCATGTCTTGGATCCTCATGGCGATACGGTTCGCCATCTTAGCAAACATTACCTCTTGATGATTGATCTCCCCCATATCCCCAGAGTTAAAACTAGGTTGCCCCATGGCGGTTTCTAATCTCTTGTTCTCAGGGATACGCATTGCCAAATACAACTTCTTTAGGAAGTAATCAAGGTCTCGAATCTCCCCTAGGTTATCGCCACCCGGAAGTGTCTGCACGTCAGACCCATTACCACTATCAGGTTGGGAGAACCAGAAGTCCTCTAACATGTTAAGGATGTTTGCTTGTCCACCGACCTCGCCCGTTACGGGGTTATATGTCTTCCTCTGTCGATATTGCATCTTGAGGTCCTCGATGTATGCCAATGCTTGTGACTTAGGCATATTACCAGTAGCGATCTTCCATACCCGTCTCTCGGGCGCACGCACGATACGGTAGATGACTACCGCTTCCTCTAGTAACTGTAATTGTCTCCATACCTTCTTAACCTTCTCTAGATAAGAAAGAGCAACCCTTTCCCCAGTATCTTGGTTGTATGCAAGATCACCATACCTAGCGTAAGCAATAGTTTCTTTGGGTACAACTAACTTCTGACCATTCTTACCTGCTTGTCCTAATTGGAATCCGGTCACATCCCCAGTATCATCGTACACCGGAAACGTGCTCTCTACCGCAAGGCGACGAACACGCTTAAGACCTTGTTCAGGTTTATTAAAGTTTGCAACCTTCTCGAATGCAACCTCACCCAAAATAAGGAAACTCTTTATCATATCATGACAATCCTTATTCATATGGAGAAGATCATAGAAAACATAATCCCACTCTTTCCTTAGAACATGCTTCTTATTCACGTGCTCAACCATATCCTTGTCGAGGATCTCCATTGTGATTACATCACCCGTAGTTTCATCTGGGTTAACAATCTCGTTTACTAGGGTGTCTAGCGCATAACCTATCTCAGGATACTCCGCCATCTGACGATAGATCCTAATCTTCGTACCCTTAGTCGCTTCTTCATAGTTTACATATCGCTTGTAAGGTCCGTATCCACCCGACTGCATATGAGAGAAGGGTTGGTATGGGGTATCCTTTGGGGACTCTGTAACCGATACGCCCCTGTCTTCCTTGCGGTCCTCTACCTCGATATCCGCAAAGAGTTTGACGATACGCTCTACAAATCCTACTGATTTTGAATTATTGAAATCAAACATTCTACAAGTGCTTCCTTATCATATTTATACACATCGCTAAAAATTGAAGTTTTTCTCTGTTATTATTTTAAATTCCCAACCACGAGCATCACAATACTTCTTGGCATATGCCCATTTCGATTGGTTAGTGCTATACATCTTCTCTTCGTATAGTATCGTGGACTTCTTTTTATTTTTACTCTTTCGAGGAGGTTTTGTCTGACTTGAGGGTTTTATCTCAACTACGATTCTCCTCCTGTCCTTTAATACCACCAAGAAGTCTGTAAAATAATTTCTCTTAATATTTTTTACGGGATCAAAATATGGGATAGAGATACACTCCGAACCCCACCTTGCGACAAACTCATGCTCATCTAGGTACCTCATGTATTCACGTTCCCATGAGGATCTAAAATATGGAGGTTTGTCCCCGATGTATTTAGACTTATTCCTAAGAGGGTAAACACCCTTACTAAAATTAGTCTTCGGATTTATTCGAGAGTGATCTCTTCTCGACATCGCTACCACATCCCTTATCGCCTTTTTTCTTTTTTTTCTTTAACGTGCCGAAGGGCATCCTCTGCTTGAATCTCTCGATACCTTGTTCGCCATCACCAGATGTTGTTGAGGTTGTGCCTGTAACTGGGCCAGAGAGACCAGCATCCCCTGCTGGTGCGGGAGCATCCTCATGGAACTGCTCTACATCTTCGCCCTTAATATATCTGATTGCGGAATCGGTAAACCCTACAAGGTTCTTATCGAAATAGTTAAGAAGATGTCGAAGTATCTCGCTATGGGTACCGTCCAGATTAACATGTTTCTTCTCATCCCATTCTCTTCTTTCCCCATTACGATTCAACTTATGGAACAGATTAAGGCGACACTTACCGTTACCTTTGCATCTGCCAATATTGTCGAACCCATCAATAGATATGAGGAACTTAGTCTTTGCCCCCTTCATCACATCATTATGCTTGTCCTTTTTCTTTGCGCTGGCGAACTTAAGTATTACTACCCCGTCGTCATGACCATCCAATGGATGAAATCTAGCACTGAACAATCGAGTCTTCGAGTCCTTGTGACTAACGAAGTCCTCTAATGCCTCGACAAACTCTCTAGCATTAAATGCTTCCTTGCCACCAGTTTCCTTGCGCTTGATGGTGTCTTCGAGTTTCTTTAATATATCAGACTTTGCCACGTTTTTTCACTCCTGGTATATTGTCAATGGGAATCCCCGGTTTAGGTGCCTTCTTCAACCCCTTTTCTGGTTCTGGATACTGGGTTATATATCTTGCACTCTGTGAAGGGCGGGGATCGTTTAGATCGTACTTAGTTTTCGCCTGTTCACCATCTACCTTCTTCTGGCGTGCTTTCTTAAAAAAATCCTTCATCCTCCCTACCACTCCTGAAGTGTCATCGTCCTTCTTTATCATTGCATTTGCAAATCCATGGATGTTATCCAGTGGCATTTTTGCTAGTCGTTTTCCATGATCCTTTAACTTCCTTAGGTTAAATTTTGCATCATCTACCCTAGAGTTTACGCCTGACCGACTTATTTTTCCACCTGCTCCCAAAATAGGCGGGTTCTTCTTCTTGGGAATAATATCACTTATGGTCCGACCACGGTTAACAAGTTTCTCTAAAATATATGCCTCTAACTCATTTATTTCGGATTCTTCCAATGTACAAACGCTATCATAGAATTCGTTAATGACACTTAAAGAATTTGTTTCCTCTACTAGTCTTTTTAAATCGCCCATTACAGTCCCTAAATACAAATACCCCATAGAGGGGTGCCTCTACAGGGTATTTATAAGAATAAGATGGAGTATTATTTTTTAAGAAATGATGCTCGTGCCTTAACTTTCGCTTGAACGTCGCTCATTCCAAACTTCTTTAGGTCCATAACCTTCTTCTTGAATTCAGGGGAGTTCTCATCTATATCCGCCTTAGCAGGTACATTCTCAGCAGCGGTACCCTTATCTAGGTCAGCATCAGTGATACCCTCTTCTTCCTTCAACTTCTTGTTGGTCGCTTCAACAAGCGATCTTAGTCCATTATTTAACATAATAATCCTCCGGTTAACTGTATTTATAAAAATTTCACACTGAGTTGTTTTTTTTTACAAACATCTTGACAAATAGACAAAAAATAATCTTCATCATACTTGTTTTTCATTATATTCACGTCGTTCAGGACCCATTGAACATTACCCTGTATGTAACCAAGTTTACTGTCTATCCTATCTAATGACGCATTCCCCCTTGAATTTCCCCTTTCGTAAAAATATAGATCTCTACCCGTCAAAGCACATTGCTTTTCTTGTCTCATAAAAACCTCCCATAAATACTCTATAGTAACATCAAAATTGAGACCTCTTTGATCAGCTTTCTTCCTTATTTCGGAAAATTTTGCTCCTCGAATCTCCTCATATCCAGTAAAACATGAACTATGTTTTCCAGCAACAACAGCACAATTACAGCAGGACTTAGAATTTCCCTGCACTAAATGTGTCTGTAACACTGGATACATGTCCCCACATACACACATACACCTCCAAGTTCTAAACTTCTTCTCGCTACCCAAACAGATAACCTTCCACTTCCCGAAAACCATATCCGTCAAATCTTTCTTTTCATTATTAATAAAATGAGAATAGTCTACGTAATTATCGTGTAGATATTCAACTATCTCGTTTTTAATATCTTTCCTCAGTCCAGTTAATCTATATAACTGAGAGAAACTTTTACATTTTGTGACCATCTCCTCTAGTTGTGCCTTAGAAGACTCGAAAAACACTCTTTTATTCTCTTTGAACTGCTCACACGGAAGATGTAAGAATGGTATATCCCATTCTCTACACCTATCCCTAATAGAATTACAAATAAAAACGCTACTCCTAAATCCCAAATCTTTAGATATCTTAGAGACAGAACGACCCGTATTGACTCGCTCTATCAACATATCCCTAGTTAAATTTTCTAATTTCATGTATTCCTCATAAAAAATACCCATTGGGAAGGTTCTCTTCCTTCACAATGGGTATTTATATAAAAAATAGGAGATGCGAAGTTAACTAGTTTTTTTACCCTTTCTTTCCAACTTCTTTTCGTTTATTTTTCTTCCAATATCTCCCACTTCGCAACCATTCGGTCCACTACACGCCTCACCACTCAAACCCGTAACATCAATCTGGTAGTTCTCTTCCTCTACAATAGACCAGTCGATATCAACATACTCTCGTTTGAGGTCAACCCACTGCTTCCACACGTATACGTGCTTGAGCATATGAGAACACTTACGCAGATCGCCTTCGCTGTATCTCTCAGCAAATTGACTAAATCTACGCACCCAATCTAACTTTAAAGAATTCTTGTTATATTCCTCTAGGTTATCATGGAATGTAGAAAGTTCACCTGCATATTTAGCGAGTTTTGATGCCCATTGCTTCTCGCTGTATCCATTCTTATGCGGAAGTAGCGGTTCCACGGGTTTAACCATATCGACTAATTCCTCGCCGATACCAAGAGCAACATCACATGCTGTCCAAAGATTACCACCAAATGCCTTGTGCCCATCAACAATCAGACCGGACGCAAAAACAGTTCCCTCCCCATATTCATGAACAAGTTCCTTCTCACTAAGGACAGTAACAAATGGTGCCTGTGGATAATCAAGATCTCCCGCCGCTGGTATAAGAGATATACCCGCAAACCACTTACGGTTACGATAGATATATGCCTCAACCTCATCCCATTCCTCCGGTTTAACGTTGATTGTGTTGGACACGTTATGGCGCAACCACGGAGCAACAGGTTGATCCTTCCTAGTCCCTGCTTCAACCCAATTTTGCTGAGTAGTCTTAACATGCTCTAATAGATCAATACCACTAATCTGATTCTTAGTCTTAGCACCGTCTGGAACCTCACAAAGAAAGTTAATTACCAAATCAGTATTATTGTTCGACCATACCGACTCTTCCACAGCAGAAGGGTTTTTCTCAGCAAAGTGTTGCACTGGGAATTCCAGTTTATTTGCCTGTACCCTTCTCATATATCTTTTAGCATGGTGAGGGTGTACCCCAGATGCAGACCCAAGGATACATGATGTGGTTCCTGCTGGTTTTACGCATGTAGCACGGGCGCATTTGTTAATACCGATCTTCCCAGCGATATCCTCATTTACCTTAAGAATAAGTCTTGCGCCTTTCTTTTGGATAACAGGATCAAAGGTTACATCAGGGTTGTCCATCATCCCAGTCATAGAGACGCCCAATAGTGCTTCCTTCTTAACGATCTTTGCAGATGATGGGGACAAATAATCAAAGTCGGCATATGTTGCCTGTATAGTTCCTAGGATCGCCGCCGCTCGACATTGTTCCAAGAAGTCCTCCTCTGATGTTGACTTGCGACCATTGATCTCGCATAGGTTACAGAATTCGAATCCGGATTTCCCATCCTCGTCATATGCACGCATCCCAATCTCTACGCATGGATTGTACAATGCTTCGGTATCGTCTGCCCATACAAATCCAGGTTCCCCGAATTCTTTAACAGATGTCATCAATTTAGAGAATTGCTCTTTAGTGGTGTTATCCCTAATAAGCAATGCTGAGTTATTGGAACGACCACGCTGAGGGTTCTTTACAAACCAATCTCCAGTCTTAGCGGTTGCCATCGCATCGTCATCTGGACTAAAGAGACAGATGGTCGCAGAACGGCGAATACCGCCTGAAATAACCGCATCGGAACTGTGCATGATGATATCGTATGCGTCGATAGGTCGAAGGGTCTTCTGACCGTCTTCTAGGCATCTTTCGATGACCTCTTCGATGTTCTTCATCGCATTCTGGAGACCCTTAGGTCCGGGTGCCTTACCTCCCCATGAGATTGGAGATCCCTCGGGTCTAATCAGTGAGAAATCAAACTCTACCTTCTTACCTGAAAATGAAGAATACTCTACCCCTCCATAATCATACATCTTAAACTTTCTGTTATCTTTCATGTATGATTGGATCAATACCCCAACCGCATCTGCCCATCCTTCAATGGTATCAGGGATAACAAATGTCTCAGTTCCCTTATCCCTACTTACTAGTTTGGGCAATTTGGCAACGTGATGCTTTTGAACGGAGAATCCTACCCCGCATCCACACAACAACAAGTACATACACTCTTTAAAAAAGTCCACCCGATCAACATAACTTACGGTACAGTTATAAATCTTTGCGTTTTTATCAAGGATCGGATCTCCACCGAATTGTAGTGCTCTCTGCGAACCTAAGATCTTCCTCTTCTTCACCATGTCTATAGCGAAATTAAAATCATCTTCAATCAACTCTAACTTATCACCAAGTTGTCTCCGGTGCATATCCGCAACACGCTCGACCTGTTCGTGCCATGTTTCCCTTCTTTTCTTATCTGAGTTATACCTCGCATACTTGGCGTATTGAGTATAGTCTGCTAATGCTTTTACTGACATAAAAAATCTCCTCTAGTTATCGAACAAGTCCCTTAATGGATTTTTGGAATAATGTAATATTATTTGCAATGTGATTAAAACGATTCTTGATGACAAACTCGTACAGCTTTACTTTTTTAACTACAGAAGCGTTTTCGTATGCATCAATAATATCCTTTTTCATTGCCTTTGGTTGAGCACTTAAATCGATTAGTTTATGATTTCTTTTAAACCTCATTTTAATATGCTCGTTCTCGTCTTCTTCCAAAAATTCATCTAAGGTATGTGTACTTATAAGATCCTGACACCGCTTTTTGGGGAATTTTTTACTGGTCGATGCTTTTATGCCAAATTTACGCTGGAAGTCCAAACTAGCATCGTAAAATTTGTCCTCATTTTCATCTAATATTATACGAACTGCCTTCTCTGTCTTAGCGATATCGAGTTCTTCGATACAGTATTGAAGGAAAGAATCCTTATAAAGTTCTTTATTACATATAGATGGGATAAAATCACCTACATCACCTTGACAGATCTTCATCAACAACTCTTCTTTTGGGTCCTCTGAGATTATATAATTCTTGCGAATTGGATCGTATAAATAGACATTTTGAAATCTCTGTAGTTGCATAAAGTCCCTATCAGAGGTAATCAGGACCTTGTTATATTCTTTCAATGCTTCGTATGAAGATAGCACCCCAGCGATGTCATCTGCTTCCGCTTTTGGCACACTGATGAATTTAAACGGGAACGCTTTCTTGATTTTCTCAAAAAATGTTTCCATAACTTTGAAGTATTCGTCATAATGGAACCAATCATCACTAGTCTCCTCGTCTTTTTCTCGGATCACCTTTCGGGATGCCTTGTAATACTTAAAAATGTTCTTGCGCCAGTACGGTGGGGAATCAAGAGCGATAACAACCTCTACTGGATTAAACTCAACTATATAGTTTAGGATCCTCTCGAAGAACTTATATCTCCATTCTTGATATCCTTCACCTGCTGTCTCTTCATGACGGCGACACACCTCTACGATGCTTCTTGACATCATAGATGCGTCTATGATGATAACCGTTTCCCTTCCGTTGTCAATCATACCCTATAACCCAACCTCAAAAGAAGCGGATTATAGGCAATGGGTGAAGAAATGAAACTATTTCTTTGGGATACAGTAAAGATACTTGTAACCAGTCGCTTCATTCATGATATAAACCCTTTCAAGTTTCTTATCACGGATGAGTTTTCTGCCCGCCTCGCCTACATAACGACGCCAGTGTTGCCCTGGTTGACGATCAATAATACCCTTGTATGATTCTTCTGTTACAGGGATAACTGGGAGTCCGTCTGCTTCCTTCTCAAAGGTAGCGGTTGCACTTTCAATGATGTTCTCTTGGTGAGGAGAAGGGCGCATGTACGATACCGTGATAACGTCCCTGTTAGCATGTGCTTCTTCAAACAATGCTTTCTCTTTAAGATCAATCACTGTTGACTCGCTAAGTGAGACATTAGCATTCTCTACATAGGTTTCAATTGATTCTAGAAGATTGATCCCGCTCTCAGTGATCTTGAATTGCATCGCATTCTTCTCTACGAATCCATCTTCTGCGAGACCCTTAAGTGCCCCATATTGCTCCATATCAGAAACATCGAGAGTTGTGTACCCTTCGTTTTCACGCAAGGTCTTCAAAATGTTCAAGATATTATACTGAATTTTCTCAGTTTGTAAGTTACTTTCGTTTAAGTCCATGTTTTTCAACCCCTTATGAATCTATGCAGTTTGAACTGCGAATAAGTTACTAGTATTTATAAAAAATTAATATTCAAAGTTATCGTCAATCGTCTCTTCAGTAAAATAAGTGAAGTCTCCGCTTGCACTATCGACAGTCGCCTCGTTTTCGGGGATCGTATATGTGCTACCAGCGACAGTCTCTCCCTCCTCAATAACGTTTCTATTGTCGATACTATTTTCTACGATCTCGCCATCTTCGATGCCACCATCAGGAACAACAGCGATATTACAGTGTAAATCTACGTTAGTCCCGTCTGTATCGCTAGGGGGAGCATCTTCA
>Ga0233432_10000520_pt1 | contig 37091 bp, 34 predicted proteins | sample SI_122_August201_6_FD_179870 | JGI IMG/M metagenome (GOLD analysis project Ga0233432, IMG submission 179870) | Seawater microbial communities from Saanich Inlet, British Columbia, Canada - SI_122_August2016_10_MG | ecosystem: Environmental > Aquatic > Marine > Inlet | place: Canada: British... | reverse complement strand
GTACCCTATGATGAAAAAATACGTTCCCTATTGGTATCTGTTCAGTCCAAGGAACAAATCCCTTTAGGTACTTTGTGTATTTTACATACCAAGCTAGCTCATAGCTATGCGGCCTTTATCAAGATGGCACTAAAAAAATGGAATCTTAGCAATAAAGACGTTGATTTCATTGGTTCACACGGACAAACCGTTTATCATTTTCCCACCAAAGAACGAACAGCAACTCTGCAAATAGTCGATGGGGATCAACTAGCCGTTGCAACAGGACTACCGGTTATTTCCGATTTCCGGCAAAAACACACGGCCGTGGGTGGGGAGGGAGCTCCTTTGGTTTCTTTGATGGATGAGGCGTTGTTTCGGGATGCTAAAATATCTCGAATGCTGTTGAACCTAGGGGGGATTGCTAATCTGAGTTGGTTGCCTTCAATCAACTCCGGATTAGAGGTGGTTAGCAGCGACACAGGACCTGCTAATACCCTTATAAACGAAGCCATGGCCCTTTATTTTGGTAAAGAATACGATGAAGATGGGGCGGTTGCCAGGCAGGGTATGGTGAACAAAGAGTTTGTCAAAGCCTTATTGCAAGACGATTTCTTTAAAGAAAATTTCCCTAAAACCACAGGACAAGAGATATTCAATTTAGGCTATATACATCATCAAATGGATAGTTTGGGTGTGCATCTTCAACCCAAAGATTTAGTGGCAACTCTCACCCAGTTTACCATAGATAGTGTGGCGTTGGCTATGAAAAAAATAAGTAATGATAGTCCTTTTGATTGGTATGTGAGTGGAGGCGGGCTATATAATAAGGTAATTATGGAAGGTATAAGTGCCCACTTTCCTACACATCCACAGCGATATTTTGAGGAACTCGGGCTTCCTCCAGATGCAAAAGAAGCGGCGCTCATCGCTTTTTTAGCCGATTCGATGATTATGGGTAAAACCTTTCATGTAAACGCTCGAGAAGTTTCTTTGGGTAAGCTTTCGTTGGCCATTTAAAGAGCTAAAAACATACTCATTATTCCCTGAGCATATTCGGACTCGCTGATCGCGTACACGCTAAGACCAACAAGTAGTGTATATATACCAAGCGACCAAAATAGATACCGTTTCCCACCTCTATAGACTTCTTTAGTGCCTTGAATCGCTGAAAGTACAAAACCAATCCACCACGTTAGTATGACCAAATAAAGAATGATCATCCCTTGGACTATTGAAAATTGGTTTACAAAGGCAATAAAAATAAATAGCAGTAAGATCAGGTTAAGGTGAATATTCCAACTATATATAACGAAGATTTGTCGCATCGTTCTAAAGCCGCTTTTAGGAATTCGAAGTATCAGTAATTCAGCGAATTGTGTTACGAGTAGAATAAAACTTAATAGCCCCCAAAATAAAAAGGTGTTCGGGGGAAGTTTTGTTTGGCCCACTAAAAGATGCCCCAAGTAGGCCCAATCTAAAGCAGTCCCATTACTCAGACCCCAAATCACGCAACTCAGACTTACAACACCTGCACGTATCACAAATAACAGAAAGCCAATAGGGGCGTATCGTTCAGAATAACGCAGCATATCATCGATCAGAAAGCTATAATTTGTGAAATACCGGAAGGGGGTTTGCCTATAGACTTGAGATTGTTGATATAATCCTAAAAAGAGCAAAATAAGTACTACCATAAAGGGCTTACTCCAATGTGTACTCACCTGGTCCAATTTTTCAGCTGGCTCTGCCAACATAAAATCTCCTGTGTCATTCCAAAACTCTAAACTTTCTTTCAAGCTAGGATGCGCTAAGAAAGCCTCATCCAGCCAAGTTGGAGTAAACCAAATAACTTGTGCTGCTGCATTAGATCGGAATGCGTTTTCTAATCGTACTAGATCATCCCACTTAAATGGCGATTCAAAAATATAGGCCTTTGAAATCGATTGAGGTCGAGTACTATCAGCGGTAAAACTTGGAGAGGTACTACCTTTAAATTCGGGCACAATATATAGCAATTCACTCGGGTTAAATTGTTTTAGAATTTGAGTAATTCGCGCCCAACGTTGACTAAATAGACTATCCTGAAAAGGACTGTAGCGATGCATGAGGTGGCCAGTTATAGAGGGCTGTTGTCTTGCCAGCATCATGCCGGTGGCATAGTGATTGAGCAACGAATCTTGCTGCCTTTCAAGGTTATAGGCATCTATAAACTGAACCCCATAATCGATCACTAGATTTCCGCCCCATTGATCTGCAAGGGTAGAAAGCATATTACCCTCTGAGAGTAGCTCAAGCGGAAAAATCAGCGTTTCAATGCCTAATTCGTGTAACATGGAAAGATTAGAGTCAGGATTGTTAGGAGTCCATTGGACCTTACCCACTTCATAGGAGGGTACCCAAAGTCCTAGTTCCTGAGCCCTACTGCTGGTGCTTTGAAAGCCGATTAGCAAGATGGTGACAAATAAAAAGACCATTCGAAAAGAAACATCCTTACTGAAGGAGGGTGGCCGTAATTTGGTCAGCTGAAAGAAATTGTTGAAACGCAGGTTGGCACGCATAATACCGTTTAGGCTTCCAAGACGGCCGAATAATACGCTCCGAGACTGGTCTTGGCTATGGGTTTCGCAATGAGTGTGGCAGAAGTAGCTCCGGTTATTTCTACTTCTACATAATCACCTTTTTCAAATTCTTTACGATCAAAGACAGCAATTTTGTTTGTATCGGTGCGACCACTCAATTGCTGCTCGGATCGTTTCGATGTACCCTCAACCAACACCACATGCCGCTGCCCAATTTCATCGTTGTTGCGTCTATGTTGTATGGACATTTGTTGACTTATAATTTCGGATAAGCGACGTTTTTTCACTTCTTCTGGGACATCGTCCTCAAACTTTCTGTACGCAAGGGTCCGCTCGCGCTCTGAGTACGCAAACATGTAGGCTAGATCGTACTCAACTTCTCGCATAAGTGATAAGGTCTGCTGATGTTCTTCTTCGGTTTCTCCACAAAAACCGGCAATAATATCGGTAGACAGTGAGAGCCCTGGAATAATTCCCTTCATTTTTTCGATGAGCTGAAGATATTGATCACGAGTATAGGGTCGGCGCATGCGTTCTAACATACTGTCGCTTCCTGCTTGTGCTGGAATATGAATATAATTGCATAGGTTCGGCCTTTCTGCTATGAGATGAAGTAGTTCGTCTGGGAAATCTTTGGGATGAGGGGAGGAGAAACGAAATCTCATTTCAGGGTCTAATAGACTAGCCTTGTCCATAAGGGTACTGAATGTGTGATTGCCATCTTTGTAGGAATTCACGTTTTGCCCTAACAAAGTCACTTCTTTGTATCCTTGATCAGAAAGTTGTCGAATTTCGTTCAGTATACTTTCTAGGGGCCGACTTCGTTCTCGGCCACGAGTAAAGGGTACCACACAAAATGAGCACATATTATCGCAACCACGCATGATAGAAACAAAAGCACTTACCCCGTTACCGGTAGTCCTCACAGGCGCAATATCGGCATAGGTCTCTTCAAGTGAAAGTAATACGTTTACCGCCTTTTGACCGTCTTCAACTTCTTCGATAAGCCGGGGAATATCTCTGTAAGCATCGGGGCCAACCACAATATCTACCAACTGTTCTTCTTCGATAATCTGGTCCTTAATTCGTTCGGCCATACACCCTAATACTCCGACCGTCAGCGATTTATTTTGTGCTTTAAGTCCTCTAAACTCTTTTAACCGGTTCCACACTTTGGTTTCGGCGTTTTCACGTATGGAACAAGTATTCACTAAAATAATATCAGCAAGTTCAGCATTATTTACAGGATCCATTCCCTTTTCTAATAGAATAGCATTGACAATTTCCGAGTCTGCAAAATTCATCTGGCAGCCATACGTCTCTATATAGAACTTTTTTTGAACTGGATTTACGCTGTTTTCTTGCATGGACGTTTTTGTGTCTAGGATCGATCTTTTATGGACAGAAATATAGTAAAATGTTCCGAATAGTGCCTTAATGAAATATAGCACTAAGCCGCCACACTTTGGTTAATCTCACTATTTCTCAAGAAGCCTTCTTGCGTTAATAAATCGTTAACGATTCTTCTGTCTAGTCACAATTTGGTATTCCATAGGAAATACACCCATAACAGTGGGTTGGTATTGTTTGGCTCATAATTGACAGCAATTACTAAAATTTAACTACGTCATTCAACAATCATCTAGGAGCATAAAATGAACCAACCATTTCTGGCGAAAAAATTAGTATTAATGGCCGTTTTTGTGTGGACTCATTTTTTCTTTTATTGGTTATGAAACCGTAGAAATTATTCACAACAGCCAAACATTAGACCTAGATTGTAAGGCGGATAGGCAAAGCAGTGATGCGGGTGCTTTACAATGGTCTTGTTCATTGCCTGACTTGGATGCAGGATGGATTCGCCTTAATTTGCGCGATGCATCGACCCAAGAAATTACCGTGGTTACCAATCCAATTTATCTTGGCAGGAACTAGACTCTCATTATAAATTTTCATCCAAATCATACCTATCATGATATGTTTTTCAATCAAAAGTTCTCTTCAACGCCTTACAAATGCTAGCATGGTCGGTTTTTTTGTGTTGTTTTTTAGTCTAGTTATTGGCCCGTTGACCCAAGCTAGCGCGAATAATCCTGAGCCTACTAGTCTACGGATGATGACCTACAATATTCGCTTTGACAACCCGGCCGATGGGGTGCATGCATGGCCTAATAGAAAAGAGTTAGTAGCTAGCGTTATCCGTTTCCATAAAGCGGATATCATCGGTGTACAGGAAGCTTTGGAGCATCAAATTCAGGATTTGATGGAATTACTACCAGGGTATGATTGGGTGGGAGTGGGGCGAAATGAGGATGGCGGCGGCGAATTTAGTGCTATTCTTTACCGAAGCTCCGTTATTGCAGTGAAAGAAGCTCAAACCTTTTGGCTTTCAGAATCTCCGGACGAACCCGGTAGTAAGTCATGGGATTCGTCTCTTCCACGTATTGCCACGTGGGCCCATTTTGTAACAAGCTCCGATGGACGAGAGCTCTTTGTATTGAATACCCATTTTGATCATAGAGGAGAGCAAGCTCGTCTTGAAAGTGCACGAATGATAAAAGAACAGGTTTCCAAATTAGCAAATAGGTTACCGGTTATAGTGATGGGGGATTTAAATGCAACTTCGGAACAGCCGCCACTTGTATTGCTTTCAGACACTCCTTTATCTGATGGCCGGTCTTTGCACGATGGGTTTAGACACAGCATTCAACCACATCATGGTCCAACATCTACCTGGACAGGGTTTACTAAAATTGAAGCTCAACGGCGCATTGATTATATCTTTGCCAGTGAAGATCTGCCCATTCATTATCATGCTATTTTAACTGATAAACTCGAAAACCGATACCCGTCCGACCATCTTCCGGTACTAGTAGAAGTTGAGCTTAAAGACTAGTCAGTAACAACTAAATATAGCTAGCTAGTGTTTAGCTAGCATTGGACTTTAAAATGCTGACTAATTAGGCCAAGTATCGGGGTTGTTTCTCCAGTTAGATAAGTGTTCTAGATCATCACTAGTAACAAAGCCTTTTTCGACGGCTACATCTACTAAGATGGTATAATCAGTGAGATTAAACACCGGAACATTCACCTTTGAGAAATTTTCGGTCGATTTATCAAAACCGTAGTTAAATATGGATATGATAGCTTGAACATCGGCACCTACAAATTGTAAGGCATTGATTACCGAAATAGCAGAACCTCCAGTGGAGACTAAATCTTCGATCACTACGGTTTTTTCTCCTTTTGCGACGCCACCTTCAATTTGGTTACCCATTCCGTAGCTTTTAGGCTTGGCACGCACATAGGCCATGGGTTTGTTGACCATATCAGCAACCCAAGCTGCATGTGGAATGCCGGCCGTAGCGGTACCTGTTACAACATCTATGTCGGGAAATTCTTTGGTAATAAACTCACTAAATTTAGTGGCAATTTTGGAGCGAATATGGGGCTGTCTTAGAGTGAGGCGATTGTCGCAATAAATCGGGGAATGCCATCCTGAAGCCCAGGTAAAAGGTTCATTAGGGCGTAAAATAACAGCATTTATTTCTAATAAATCAGCGGCCAGTTCTCTTGCAAATGTGGTGTCTATAATCATGTTCTCTAAATTGGTGCTTTCTAGCTAAGTAGATTGTGTAAACGAGGAAACAGCTGCGCTAGCGTATAAACGATGAGTTATTTGGTCTACCAAATGTGGAAAACGATGAACCAGCCTATTCCAGCATACCATCCAGCTAAAATATCATCAAACAATATACCAAATCCTCCGCTCAATTTCTGCATACTATTCACACCTAAGGGCTTCCAAATATCAAATAGGCGAAAGAAGCCGAAGGCAACTAGAAGATGGACGATGCTAAGTTCCCCCCCTTCTATACCGATTGTCCAAAGCCAAGCCCATAGACTTATACCCATGCCAGCCCATTCGTCTAATACCATGGCTCCTGGATCTTTCCCCCAGGCTGCTTCGGCTGCTGGTGCTGTCCAGAAATTAGCAGCCACACTAAAGACTACAAAACCCACTAAGAAAGGGATTTCGAATAGCATTAACCCGAAAAAGAGAAGTATACAGGCCGCAATGCTTCCTGAAGTACCCGGAGCAATGGGGCTGTAGCCAGAACCTAGTCCGGAGGCTAGGAATCGTTGAAAAGAGGGGAGCATAATGGCTATACAGGTTGAAATAGGTGACGATTTTGGCTTAGATAATGAAGGCCGCTATATACAGTTATACCTGTCACAACAATTAGTAACCAAAACATAAGATCGGTGCTTAGAATTAGTGCAACCCAGTCGCCCAAAAAGATGGGGGCGCCCTTGAATACCCCAAGAACCAGGCCTAAATAAAGGAATATCATCTGCACCGTGGTTTTAAGCTTGGCTAAGGAACTGGTTTGCATTTCTAGATTCTTGCGGCGAGCCCACAATCGAAGCAATGTGATAGAAATATCACGAACAGCAATGGCGATGATCGCCCACCAGGGAAACTGATCGGCCGCTATGAAAGGGAGGACTGCAAAGCCACTAAGGGTGAGTAATTTGTCTGCAAATGGATCTAAAAATGCACCCATCGAGGTCTCGATATTGTATTTTCGTGCGTAATAGCCATCAAAAAAATCGGTGATTGCCGCGACAATGTACACACCAAGTGCAATGAGCTTTATCCATAGTTCTGGCTCGAAAAAAAGGACCAAAAAAACAGGGGTTAATAGTATGCGTATTGTACTTAATATGTTCGGAAGACGCTCCATAGTGATGAAGATACTATTTTTTTAAACCACTTTAGAGTATCTAGCTAGCTGTGTCTAAAGTCATGAATAATCTTTAGTATCTATACTTAACTAATGGTTGTATTCAATAGTTCTAATGTTTCTAAGTATTTCTTTTCAATATCAAATAATTGCCTTTGATACATATTTGAGTAGAGTTTAGCCTGTGATAAAAGACCATAAAACTCGTCAGATAAATAGTAGCTTTTATTGAATGTGTAATTCACTAGCTCTCTTGCACCATAAAATTCACCATCTGTCAAATTATAGTTAAAACGGATTCTAAATTTTTCATACGGTGACCTCCTAAATTCTATATTGAAATTATCTATTTCCAAGCTAGTAGCATAATTACGAGCCATTTGGTGGTTGTACATTTCTAGTAAATTTTCTTTCAGACGTTCGTTTTCTATGAGCTCAAAATAACCAGTAGAAATCATTTGATTGAATACACCATCTTGGGGAAAAAAAGAAAAGCCAACTTCAACTGTGATTATTAATGATATAATTTGTTCATCTGATAATGTTTGATTGTTAGATTCTATGTCATTTTGTAAGAGGTTTATTGTTTTAACTGATTCATTCAGAATTGATCGTAAACTTTGTATTTGAGTGACGTCTTCTTTAAGTGTATTTGATAAATCAATTAGGTAGCTATTCTTTTTTTCAATGTCTCTATTTCGGTCATTCAGGTTCTCTAGAGATAAAGATAAAAGTATGCTAAATAATATGATGACACCTTGGATTAGGTACGAATACACGTCTTTTTTATTAATTGATTTGGATGGTAAAATTCGCATAATGATGTATTTTAGAGTGAATATACATTAAATAAAAAATACATTAACCTCATGCAGTATTTACTCCATAAACAGGTTGTACTAATTGGATTGATTAGTCTAATTCATTGCACATCTCCTAAGACTGAGAAATCTATTGTTTTTGAACATGTTCCAAAAAGTTTTGGAAATGTAGTTGGATTAGCTTCCTCAGATTCAATTATCACAATTTTCCATAGAGGTGAAACTATTTGGTCCTACCCATTGCCTACAAAAACTATAACTTCACAAACAATCATTAGTTTAGACAATACGAATGGTGAAGTTATTTTGTCTTTTGGTGAGGGTCTATATTCTTTACCTCATGGTTTACATAAGGATGATAGTGGAGCATTTTGGACCACGGATGTCTCAAGGCATCAAGTCTTCAAACTAAATTCATCAAATGAAATACTAATGGAGCTTGGGGAAGCTTATAAAGCTGGAAATGAATCTTCAACATTCAATATGCCTACAGATATTGCTGTTAATTCGAAAAATGATATCCTAGTTTCGGATGGATATGGCAATTGTCGGATTGTTGTATTCAATGATAATGGTGAATTTAAGTTTGAGTTTGGAAAATGTGGATCTGGGAACGGGGAATTTAATACACCCCATGGACTTGCCCTAGACTCCAATGATGAAATCTATGTAGCTGATAGAGAAAATAATCGAGTTCAAAAATTTACTGCAAATGGGGATCATCTTGTTACTTGGACCAATCCAGAGGGAATGCAGTTATATAGTGTGACATACCATGAAGGATACTTATATGCCATTGATTATACTTTTGATGAAATTACAAACCAACCTATTGGGTCTAGCATTATAAAATTAGACACTAATTTAAGGTTCATAGATAGGATTTCTGAAAGAGATGGCAAAGAAGGAAAAAAACATAGATTCCACGACATTGAAGTAGTTGACGGAAATATTTATGTAGGGGATATAGCACACAATGCTTTAGTTAAGGTGTCACTAAATATTTTCGATAATTGATTTGGTATTTGCTAGACTAATTCAAGTAACTGAATGATTGGGATTATTTGCGAACCAAGGGAATCATCAGACAGTAGACTAATTTAAGTTACTCTGGCTTTCTTGTAGAGATGTAGATGTACATCTCCGCCATTTACTTCGTATTATATGCAATCACATACTTAGACAATAATTTCCCAACTTATTTGTACATGATTGCACACCTTATTTCTATTGGAAATGAACTCCTGATGGGAGATACAGTGAATACTAACGCGAGTTGGTTAGGGCAATTTCTGCATGAAAGAGGAGTTCAGGTTACTCAGGTTTACACTATCACCGATGCTCCTGAACAGATTAAATCCACCATTCAACAGGCGTTAGATAAAGCCGATTTGGTTATTTCCACAGGGGGACTAGGCCCGACCTTGGATGATGTGACGAAGAAAAGTATTGCGGAACTGTTTGGTGTGGGTATGCGTCATGAACCGAGTGTGGAGGAGCATATAAAGGATATTTTTCGGCGTAGAAACCTACCCTATTCTCCATCCAATCAAGCGCAGGCATTACTCCCAGAGAATGCAGAGTTGTTGTTTAATTCTTCAGGAACGGCACCTGGAATGTTATTTGAGGAACAGAACTCATTACTCGTTGTATTGCCAGGGGTCCCGCATGAAATGAAACATCTTATATCTACGCAGGTTGCCCCACGATTGCAGGAATGGGGAGCCTTGAATGTGTTAGAAACCCGTTATCTTAAGGTGGCAGGCATTGGGGAGAGTCATCTGGCTGATTTTTGGTTGCACGATATTGAAGCATCGTTGAATGAATTCACTGATTTGGCTTTTTTACCTTCGTCCGGTCAGGTGAGTTTGCGACTTACGGGTCGCGGACTTAGTCGCAAAGAGGCGGAATCTAGGGTTGATGGGCTACGTTCGAAGATTCAACAGCAGCTTGGTGATTTGATTTACAGCGATGAAAAGGAGGGTACATTAGATGGTGCACTAGGACAGATTTTATCCCACCTTGGGTATCGTTTGGCTACCGCTGAAAGTTGCACAGGGGGATTGATGGGGCATTTGTTGACGGAAACTCCTGGTTCAAGTGCCTATGTTCAAGGAGGTATTATTGCTTACGATAACTCAGTAAAAATGAACCAACTAGGAGTTGACCCCAGCGTACTTGAGCAAAAAGGAGCTGTTTGCGCAGAGGTAGCGCTTCAGATGGCCAAGGGCATCGCAGAGCGGTTGGGTGTAGAGTGTGGGATCTCTTCTACCGGTGTGGCCGGTCCAGGTGGTGGAAGTCCTGAAAAGCCTGTTGGAACCGTTTGGCTTGGTTTTTATACTCCTGCGGAACATTTTGCTGTTCGAGCTGAATTCAGCCATTCTCGGAGTCTCAACAAACTAAGATCAGTGATTACTAGTTTTGAAATTTTGCGACGCTGTTTATTGGGCATGGATGAGCTGCCCTACAATCTGCAAAAGGTATATCCCGGATCTGTAAAGCGAATGGATCAGGCTCAGAAGGGGGCCGTGGATACATCAACTAGAGGGGATTTACTGCATACATGAATAAATGGGCTTCCATAGCGCGGGTGCAACTGCTTGTATTAGGGCTGTTTTTGCTGTGTGTAGGGGGCGCCAATAGGGTTCATGCACAGCCTAATTTAACGAGTTTGGGAAGTATTCAGGCGGATACAACCGGCTTAGCTGCCATGCAGGAGGGTCTGGAAGTGCTTGGAGTTAACCCTTGGCGTTGGGCTGGGCGAAGTAGTTGGGGAGCGAGGGAAGTGACCACGGACAGCTTGTTGAGATGGGAGCATTATACCGATGGGCATGCATTTTGGGCACAGCGCAGGGACGTTATAGCGTATGAATTGGGCACAGTGGGTCGACCAGCGGGTCATTATGTGCAGGGGTTTGGGCCAGGTGATCAGGCGGTTTACTTGGAAGGAATAGACCTTGGTAACCCGATAACAGGTCTTCCAGAACTGCAGTACGTGCCTATATATAAGGTGTCGTCTATTCAAGAACAGACTACTCATCGTTTGCGCAGCGATTGGCGAATACGGGATTACTATCTAATAAAGCCTATTAGCACACTCAATTACGATGAATCCAGCTTCACTTACCGTAATTTGGAATTTGGGGTAGGGCATAATTTCTCAGAGCGGAGCCATCTGGAGCTGTCTTTTTGGGACCGGAGAGCAGGAGGCGATTATCCTGCGAGTGAACTCAAAGGGAGTCAAGTCTTTGCCAAGGGCTACTATCATTTGAGTAATACCTTGCGCATAGACGCTTGGGCGGCGAATAATTCCCTCGAAGCCGATGAATCTTTTGGATATTCTAACGCACCTGAAGCTTTCCCTTTTTCGGAGTATGGACCCAGTCCACGTCGCAGTTCGGTGAGTAGCAGGAGTGCTCGGAGTGATTGGTTTGTGCGCCTGGGACACCGACCAGACTCCAACTCTGTTGCACAGTCTTCCCTACAGCTAGGACGTACTACCCACGAATTCACTATGCCGTTTGGCACGGATACTACCGCTTGGAATATCCGCTCCCTCTGGTTTGCTGGTGCTACCACCTTGGAAGGCACCAATTGGGGGCTTAACGCCGAGGGGCGTTGGTCGGGCTTTACCAATAGGGCAGGGTCAGATATTGAATTTCATTCCATCAAACAATCAAATTGGTGGGAATCTAATGCGAATTTACAAGGGTATTGGCAGGTTATGCCGATGGCGAGCTTACAAATGGGGGTGGAGCAGGTACTCAGCGGCGACCGGGGTGCAGCGCTAAGTGGCTGGGTGGGGCTAGACCTAAATCTAAAAGATATCCGTGCAAATCTACGCTTAGGGCAAGGAACGCAACTTCGGAGCATCCAAGAGGAGTATTGGACGTCCAACAGTTGGCGGGATCATATGCTTGATGGTGGGCTAATAAATGGGCTAAATAATTCAAAAAATCCGCTCCAACGAAGCCAATATATTTCGGCTTCGATGGATCTTTGGTCGGAACGGTTTTTATCGCTTTGGGTGAATGCTCGATACAGTATTGAATCAGGGACTGCGTTGTTAGCACCGTCTGAAGTGGCTGGGGATGAGATGCAGATCTATTACGCGAACGAACATGGCTTTTGGTCTACGAGCATGGGTGTAGAGGCCCATTCTTCCAAGTGGGAATATGGTCTGAGTGCAACGGCATTTAATCGTGGAAATGGTCAAATTCAATCGCAATCTGCGGATCTTTTCGAAACCGATATGCAGTTTCGTTTACGTTCTCACGCTTTTTGGAAAGGCTATGTGTTTGAACGGGCCGCCTACACTAAGATGGGTGTTCGTCTGTATGGTACTCCCTTAGCTAACCGTAATTTTTCCTTTGATACAGCTGCTCAATGGTGGTCGGTACAGCAAAATGGACTAGCGGTACAACCTGCATTCCTTCGGGCTGATGTTGAAATATCCTCTAGAGTACGTTCTATGATGGTATTTCTACGATGGGAAAATATAGGCCAAGGATTCTTAGGCTCTGGATATTTTGGAGCTGATAGTTTTCCGATGCCTGGTCGAAGATTGGTAGTAAGTATTAAAGCGACATTTCGAAATTAATTCTATTTTGCACTAAAGAATCAAACGGCTATGAGTTACTTATTAAAAGAAGGCTTTGCAGGACTAAGACGAACAAAATGGGCGTCAATGACCTCTATTTTTTCTCTCAGTTTAGCCTTATTACTCATCGGGATACTGTTCCGACTCTCCTACAATTTATATGATCGGGCCTTGAGTCTGCGAAATTCAGTAGAATTAGAAGTTTTTCTGTACGATTTGGATGATCAAGACATCCAATCAATGGAGCAGGCGTTGCTATCTTTAGACGAGGTAGAAAGTAGTAGTTTTATTTCCAAGGACAGTGCAGCTAGTATAATGAGAGCTGAATTTGGATTGGGAGTGGAGGATTTGGTGGCCTTGGATTTCCTACCAGCTTCATTTAAACTTAGCTTAGGTAGAGATATCCCTGCTGAGAAAATTGTAGAAGTAGCAGCGGAATTAGAGGGGTGGATTGGCATTGAGAATGTCAAATATAACGCGTCACTACTCCAGCTGTTAGAAACCAATCTTCAAACACTTACTCGAATGGGTACTGGTATAGGTTTACTAGTTCTCTTAGCAGCGATGTTACTGGTTTTTAATACCATACGTTTAACGGTCTATGCCCGGCGCGATGTAATAAAAGCAATGAAATTGGTAGGGGCCACCAACGGGTTCATCCGCGCTCCTTTTGTGATAGAAGGGATTTTACAAGGTCTAATCGCTGGTGGAATTAGTGCTATTGTGTTGCACCTGAGCTTTGAACGTTTATTTCCGAGAATTGCCCCAGAATTTGGGTTATTGGTCTGGCCATTTGGGCAATGGTACTACCTAATTGGGGCTATGGTGGCTTTATCAATACTGATGGGCTGGCTTGGGAGCCGTTGGGCTGCGGGCACTTTTATTCGTAAGACGCAGTTATAGCCTAAAGAATAACCAGAACTCTATTACTTTTCGCGAGTCGTGCAAAGGCCTTAAAAGGCGTGGAAATGGGAGTTTTTAGTTCGAATCCGAACTTTTTTTTTCAGCATTTTTACGATGCTCACAGGCTACTTTGTCTTCACAATGTCCATAAAAATGGAGTGAATGTGATTCGATATTCATCCCATGAATTCGGCCAATTAGTTGTTGAATCTCACCAATACGAGGATCACAGAATTCGAGTACATGCCCACACTCATTGCAGATTATGTGATCGTGTTGTTGGTAGGCATAGGCTCGTTCGTAGTGATACTGACTTTTTCCGAATTGTTGGCGTTGCACAAGCCCTGACTCTACTAAAAGGTCTAAGGTGTTGTATACGGTAGCACGACTCACACGTGTGCCTTTCTGCTGCATGCTGAAAAAAAGTTCATCTGCATCAAAATGACCATCGGAACGGTAGATTTCTTCCAATACCATGAACCGCTCGGGGGTTTGACGTTGGTTACCTTCTTTTAAGTACGACCTAAAAATTTCTTTTACTAAAGCGATCGTTTCTTCGTGTGCCGGATGCGCCATATGGAGTATTCAAATATTTATTGGGGCCAGTATGGTCTCATTTACACCAAATTACTAGCATCTTCCTTTTAGATAATATACCAAATGTTGCAATATGAAGGAAATAAGATGGTAATAAGGACTCCTTCTCGCTATTGTTTTATGTTTTAGAGCTAGTTAATGGACACTGCGAACATGGTGAAAACGAAAAATGTAGAGATTTTCACTTTGGGAATGCTATATTCCAAGATAGTCACCATCCATTTAGTCTAGTTGTTATGCCTACTATAGTACCTTTTGATACGCTGACCGATTTATACGTTAATCTTTCTAAAAAATATGCGGGCCAAAATAAGGCCGTTTTTCACCATAAATTAGATGCCTCAATTGGCTTTGAACCGGTGTACTGGGATCAGGTTACCGAAGATGTACAAGCCCTAGCAGGTTACTTAGCAAGTAAGGGAATTAAGAACGGAGATCCAGTTGGTATACTAAGTGAAAACCGTTATGAGTGGGCGGTAGTAGACTTAGCCATTCAACTATTAGGTGGAATTAATGTTTCCCTCTACACGACCTTGCCTCCCAATCAGTGTGAGTATATTTTACAGGACTCACAGGCTAAAATCTTCTTTGTATCGACTGGAATTCAGCTCAAAAAGGCTGTTGAAGTCTTTGAAAACTGCCCGGAATTAGAAGAGGTAGTAGCATTTGAAATGCCAAAGAATAAAAAACTCATGGAGCATGATTGTGTACGCCTATTTGATCATGCTATGAGAGAAGGGAAAAAACTGTACAAGGAGCACGTAGATACGATACAGGATTGTGCTAAAAAAGTAAAGCCCGACGATGTATGTACCCTTATTTACACCTCAGGGACTACAGGAAAGCCAAAAGGTGCTATGCTTACTCATAACAATATTTGTAGTAATGTTAAAGCGGCTACTCATCATATTTACTGGGATGACAAGGATACCTGTCTGTCTTTTTTACCTCTATGCCACTCCTTTGAACGAACAGCCGGCTACTATGCCATTATCTCATGTGGCGCTGAAATCTATTACGCGGAAAGTGTGGATACGGTGTCCAAAAATTTACCGGAGGTAAAACCAACCGTGGTTATCTCAGTACCACGACTCTTTGAAAAAATCTTTAATGTGATTAATAAAAATGTAGAGGAAGGAAGCGCCGTTAAACAGAAAATTTTCAAATGGGCTCTCAATACAGGTCAAAAATATGTAGATGGGAAACGAGGGTTGGTTTCAGTGCAAAAATCAATTGCTGATAAATTGGTATTTGACAAATTAAAAGAAAAAACTGGTGGACGTGTCCGTCTTTTTGTCTCTGGAGGTGCCGCACTTCCACCGGATATTGATACCTTTTTTCAATGCGCAGGGCTACCCATTCTTCAGGGCTATGGCCTAACTGAAACCTCTCCAGTGATGACTGCAAACAGGCCTGGCGATTTAATGGTCGGCATGGTGGGCACGGTGATTCCTGGGGTAACCGTTGGGATTCAAAGCTTAGAAAAGGGAGAGATTATTGCTCAAATAAGTGGGGAAGAGTATCCAACCAATCTGAGTTCAGAAGCAGGAGAGATTTTATGTAAAGGGCCTAACGTAATGAAAGGCTATTGGCGTAACGAAGAGGCTACCAAAGAAATGATTGATTCGGATGGCTGGCTACACACTGGTGATGTAGGTAGGTTTGTAAACGGATATCTTAAAATCACCGATCGAATTAAACATATGCTGGTTAATGCCGGCGGGAAAAATATTTATCCAGGTCCAATTGAGGACATGTTCAAGTCCAGTAAATGGATTGATCAGTTGGTAGTTGTGGGTGAGGGGCAAAATTTTATGGCGGCTCTCATTGTACCAGATTTTGAAGTACTCAAAAAGTTTGCCGATGCCCAGGGGTTAACCTTCACTAATACGGATGAATTGTTGGATTTGGACGAGGTAAAATCTGTGTATAAAAAAGAAATGGCGCAGTTTTCCAAGAGTCTAGCATCCCACGAAAAAATTCGCGATTTCCGCTTATTGGCCAATGAATTTACGGTTGAAACGGGTGAGATAACCCCGACTATGAAGGTGAAACGTCGCGTCATCGCCGAAAAATATGCTCATTTAATTAGCGATATCTTCAAAGATGACTAAGATACAGAGCTGAATTTATGCTTGTTTTCGAGCAGCGATAAAGGATTGGACCGCTCGAATTAAAAAACCTACACACATTAAGAACATTGCTGATCGTGCGTAGGTAGCTAGCGGTCGTTCAATCTCACCGCCTCCAAGAGCTTCGATTAAACCTGGAATTGCTCCTATGGTACCAAATATACCTAATAATGCGAGTCCAGCAGCTGCATGCATCATGTGTTTGCGAAGTGATTCTTTTTTACCCAACCATCCAAAAAGTACAAACAGAATACCGAAGAAGGATGGGATTAACGCGGTAACACTTTCCTGTCCTGTTCCCAGATAAGAAGCAGCGCCTAAAATGATGAGTAATATTCCTAATGATAAAGTGAGATTTTGCATGGTAGGTAAAGTAATTAAGCTTGAGTTTCCATTGGGTTCATACAAACTGAAGTCTAACTTTGCCGTGGTGACAAAGGTATAGAGGTTCCAAGTATAACTAACCCTCTTTTTGAGCTAAGTTTTGCATGGATTCGTAAAGAATAATACAGCTTTATTCGGTATTTTTTTGAAAATAACCGTCTAAAAAAGTCATGGCTTCCTCTACGGTACTCACCCATTCAAAGAGTTTTAGATTAGATTCGCGCACGTAATCCTCGTCAACGGCGCGCTGGATATATTGTTCCAAACCGGAAAAATACCCATCTATATTGACTAAGATAATGGGCTTATTATGAAAGCCTAACTGCCGCCATGTTAATATTTCAAAAAATTCATCGAGAGTGCCAAAACCACCTGGTAAAATGACAAAAGCGTGAGAGAGCTCCTCCATTTTTGCTTTTCGTGTGTGCATATCTGGGGTTTCAATTAGCTCACTAAGTCCGGTGTGTGCAACTTCCTTTACCTTAAGAGCCGTTGGGATAACGCCTATAACCTCACCGTTCTGGGCAAGTGCCGCTTCAGCAACACGGCCCATCATCCCTATTTTCCCTCCTCCAAAGACTACCCCCCAAGTTCGCTTGGCTATTTCGTGGCCTAGCTGGTCTGCCGATTCACCGAACATAGGCTGGGCGGAAGTTCGAGATCCGCAGTACACGCAAATTCTATTCATATACTGAGTACTTCTTGCATTAAACTTTGCTTTAAACTAAGGTGAACATTCTAGAAAGAACGGCTTCTAGTGAATGGACCAATCGGCTGATATCTTCTTTGGTGGTATGTTTACCAAAGCTTATTCGAATGCTAGATTTGGCCTGTTCGGCTTGCCGTCCTAGAGCTAGTAGTACGTGAGAGGGTTCAACAGCTCCAGAGGTGCACGCTGAACCATTAGAGACACAAATGCCTTCGATATCTAAGTTGAGTAGAAGCATTTCACCATCAATTCCTCGTTTCTCGGCATTGTGAAAACAAAAATTGGTAATATGATGAACGCCTGGTTTTCCATTTATTTCCCACTCGCAGGCATGCAGGTGGGTTTTTAATTCGCTCAGAAGATGTTGGTTAAGCTCTTGGTATGTTTTGAGCTGTTGTTCCATGGAACGAGTTGCGATTTCTAAGGCTTTGGCAAATCCAATAACACCCGGTACGTTTGTGGTACCTCCTCTTCTGCGTCTCTCTTGAGAGCCACCTGTAAGCCAAGGCATCCATCGACTTCCATTGCGTACGTACATTAGCCCAATTCCTTTTGGTCCATAAATTTTATGGGCGCTGCCACTTAGAAAATCCACTCCTAATTCCTGAACATTCACTGGTATTTTCCCTAGACTTTGGACCGCATCGGTATGAAAAAGTACGCCATTCTCACGGCAAAGGTCAGAGAGTTTTTTTAGATCATTAACCGATCCAATTTCATTGTTGACATGCATTAAACTCACTAAACATGTCTTATCACTCAGGTACTCTCTAAGAGTATCTACCTCAACCACGCCGTCGTTGTTTAAGGGTACCATGACAGGTTTGAATCCTTTCATTTTAGAAAGTTCAATAGGATGTAAAACAGCATGATGCTCCCCAGGGGAGGTAATAAGTTCGTTCTTATCCCCAGCAAGTGTCATGACACCTTGTACTACTGCATTGTCACTTTCTGTCCCACCTGAGGTGAAGATGATTTCAGAAGGTTCAGCACCTATGAGGGAGGCAATTTGTTCTCGAGCATCTTCTACTATTACTTTAGCCCGCTGTCCTAGATGGTGAGCCGAATTTGCATTACCATATTCGGAGGTTAAAAAAGGTAGCATAGCCTCTAGAACCTCATTGTCTAGAGGGGTGGTTGCGGCATAATCAAAATAAAGAGTGGAATTTGAGGTCATATCGTCTTAACTAAACCTGTTACTACTGTAGGAGACTATTACATTATTAGTGAGTCAATATAGAATAAATTAGGGAAACCGGCCGGTGGTAATTCCTTCAATATTTATGGTCTTCTTGCATTTCCAAGCATAGGAAAAGTTTTAAATGGTTATTGGGATGCGTAAATTAGTTCCTGTAGCCAAAATACGCGCTACCTAATACCGCGAGAACTCGGACCGTATAAATCCGAGTGAATACTTTCGGTTTCATCATCCATCATCCATTCACTCATTAAAGGTTTATAAATGGCAAAGAAAACGCTACACGATATTGACGTAAAAGGAAAAACAGTGTTAATGCGGGTAGATTTTAACGTACCCATCATCGACGGTAGCATCACAGATGATAATCGGGTAGTTCAAGCGCTTCCTTCTATACAATATGTTGTTGATCAAGGTGCTAAGCTTGTATTGACTTCTCACTTAGGACGGCCAAAGGGAAGTCCAGATCCTGAATTTTCTTTGGAACCGGTAGCTCAACATTTGGCTAGTTTAGTTGACGTACCGGTACATTTCGCCCATGACTGCATTGGTGAGGCTGCTAAAGAAGTAATTTCCGCAGCGAAAGAGGGCGAAATAGTGGTTTTAGAAAATGTTCGCTTCCATGCTGGTGAAACAGAAAATGATCCTCATTTTGCTCAACAACTTGCGGCCCATGCCCAAATTTTTGTAAATGATGCCTTTGGATCTTCGCATCGAGCACATGCTTCGGTAGCGGGAGTAACAGCGTATATCGAGGATTCGGTTTCAGGGTTTTTACTTGAAAAAGAGATCACCTATTTGAGTGACAGTGTGAATGACCCTAAGCGTCCATTTGTCGCTATATTAGGAGGTGCTAAAGTATCTGATAAAATTTCGGTAATTCAGCGTTTACTGACAAAAGTAGATACCATTATTATCGGTGGGGGGATGGCCTATACCTTTTTAGCTACCAAAGGTTATTCGGTAGGGAATTCCTTGTTAGAGGAAGATAAAATACCAATGGCTAAAGCATTGATGGACCAAGCGCTCAAAGCAGGGGTCAATTTGATGCTGCCTGTTGATTTGGTTATTGCAGATGATTTTTCAAACAATGCTAACAGAAAAGTAGTGGCAGCAGATGGCATTTTAGATAATTGGGAATCACTGGATATAGGCCCTGAAACCATCGCCTTGTTTAGTGGTGCCATTACTCAAGCAAAAACGGTGCTCTGGAACGGGCCAATGGGGGTATTTGAAATGCCTAATTTTGCGGTCGGTACTCAGTCCATTGCCCAGGCCTTGGTCACCGCGACTGAGCAAGGTGCTACCACTATCATAGGCGGAGGAGATTCTGCTTCGGCTATCAAACAAGCCGGCTTGAGTGATCAAGTGTCACATGTGTCCACAGGTGGTGGAGCTAGTTTGGAATATTTAGAAGGAAAAGAATTACCGGGGCTTTCTCATCTAACCGATAAATAATACATTGTCTTAGATTCTTTTATTTAGAGAAGGTCTGCGTAGCTGGCCGATTGAGGATATATTAGGTGGAAAGTTATTTCGATAGGAATACTCAACGCTTCATGCTAACTGGATAAAAGCAGCATGAAAATCAAAGATGTTGGAGAAAAAATGAGTCAAAGTAGAAAGGAATTTCTGAAGACAGGTGTTGCCGGATTAGCGGGGATTGGCACTTTTACGGCCACTCAGGTAGCGGCTATAGAGAGCAACACAGCCAAAAAAATTCCCAATAGATGGTCGCCTGAGATTCTAAATCCTGTAAAACCCGTCGTAATATCGACATGGATTCACGGTATTGTGGCCAATGAAGAAGCGTGGAAAATCCTTAATAGTGGAGGTTCTTCCTTAGATGCCGTTGAGTTGGGGGTTAAAACTGCGGAAGCGGATCCTACCAATCAATCCGTAGGGCTTGGGGGCTTCCCAGATAGGGAAGGAAGGGTTACCTTGGATGCCTGTATAATGAACCATGAGCAGCAATGCGGTTCGGTGGCTTTTTTGGAGCACATTGTACACCCTATTTCGGTGGCTAGGAAAGTGATGGAGGAGACTCCACATGTCATGCTAGTGGGAAAAGGAGCATTACAATTTGCAGAACAGCAGGGATTTAAACGTGAAAACTTATTAACCGAAGCCTCTGAAAATGCATGGCGAAAGTGGCTTGAGGACTCTAAATACGCTCCGGTGATCAATGTAGAAAATCACGACACCATTGGTATGTTGGCCTTAGATGATTCGGGCAATATCTCTGGGGCATGCACCACGAGTGGCGCTGCTTATAAGATGCACGGTAGAGTAGGGGATTCCCCTATTATTGGAGCGGGTCTATATCTAGATAATGAGGTGGGCGGCGCGGTGGCTACCGGACTTGGTGAAGCAGTCATTCGATCTGCAGGAGCCTCAGTGGCTGTAGAGTTGATGCGCCAAGGGTACACCCCTCAGCAGGCTTGCGATGAAGTAATAGCCCGAATAATTTCAAAGGAAAAAGAACCTAAATCTCTTCAGGTGGGTGTGATTGCCCTAAATAAGCAAGGAGTCGTAGGAGGGAGTGCTATTCATCCAGGATTTAATTATGCTTTGTTATCGAATGAGCATGAGAATGGCATGATCGACGCACCACATTTGTTTGAAGAAAAGTAGATGTCGGGTGTTTGGCACCTATTACTTATTAAAAAAATATAAATGGTAAGGAATGATTGGTTTAAGGGTCTTACCTTATACCAATATTAAATAAAACAGAATTATATGAGTTCATTAAATAAAGTAATGTTGATTGGACGGTTGGGACAAGATCCTGAAGTCCGATATACACAGTCAAACACCGCAGTAGCCACCTTAAACCTAGCTACAAACGAGCGCTACAAAGATAGCAATGGTGAATATCAAGATAAAACCGAATGGCACCGAGTAGTAGCCTGGGGAAGAACCGCCGAAATATGTCAGCAGTATCTCACGAAAGGTTCAATGATCTATGTTGAAGGTCCGTTGCAGACCCGTGAGTGGGAAGATAAACAAGGACAAAAAAGATATACCACTGAGGTGAAGGCCTTGCAAATGACCATGCTAGATAGCCGAGGAAGTGGTGGTGGTATGTCGGAAATGCCGACAGCTCCAAGCTCCAACAACGCACAAAGCAGTGGAGCTAGTGCGAGTCAGGGAGTGAATAAAACGGTTAATTTAGACGATATCGATGACGATTTACCTTTCTAATTGGTGGATGTTTGTTGGATGGATTCAGAGTGGTGAGTTTGAATTAACCACCCTGTCCATCCAATTAGTCATCATGTTTCTTGGATTGGTTTTTTCAGCCGTGTTTTCTGGGTCTGAAGTCGCCTTTTTTTCGCTCATAAACAAACAAGATTTACTCAACAAAGATGAAGCCTTTTCTCAGATAGATGGGAGAGTGGCTACGATGCTTAATCAACCAAGGAGGCTGCTAGCTACGGTACTCATTGGAAATACTTTTGCCAATATTATTGCCTCAGTTATGGCTGCAGTGATAACCGGTTCACTGATGGGTTTCATCAATGCTCCTGAATTTTTGGTTTACACCATAGAAGTAATTGTACTTACCTTTGTGATTTTAATTCTAAGTGAAATTACTCCTAAGGTTATTTCAATTAATAATCCCCTTCGTATATCAAGGAAGTTAAGTGGATTCATTTACTTCTATTTTATCCTTCTTAAACCCTTAGCCAAGTTAATAGCTGAAAGTACAGTTAGCTTGGAGAGAGTATTACCAAAAAGCTCTAATACCTTTAGTTCAGATGATATAAAAATGATGGCTGAAGTAAGTGAGCAAGAAGGTTCAATAAAAGAAGATGAGCGGGAGATTATAGAGAATGTTATTGAATTTGGGAATATTATAGTTCGTGAAATAATGACATCAAGGGTCAATATAATTGGGGTGTCCGTGGAAGATTCACTCCCAGATGTACTCGCTCGAATTCGTGAACACAGTCTCTCTAGAATGCCACTATATGAAAATGACTTAGATACTATTCACGGGGTCATTTATGCCAAAGATATTCTACCTTTTATTCACTCAGAAGGAGATGATCAAATCATCAATTGGAAGACCATATCACGCAAGGCCTTATTCATACCGGTGACAAAAAAGCTGGATGATTTACTTCGAGATTTTCAGCAAGAAAAAACACACATGGCTGTGGTAGTGGATGAGTATGGAGGAACGGAAGGAGTGGTTACGATGGACGATATCTTGGAGGAATTAGTCGGTGAAATGGTAGATGAGGGAGATGAGGAAGATAGGCTGTACAAAAAATTTAAAAACGGAATTTATGTTTTCGATGCTCAAATTGATCTCGATGATATGGAGGATGTATTAGAACGTGAACTAACCTCAGTAGAAGACGATTTTGAGACACTGGGTGGGTTAATTTACAGTATTACTGAGAATCTACCTATGGTTGGTGAGCGGGTTATTTATAGGGATCTTGAATTAACGGTTCATTCTGTCCAAAAAAATAGGATAAAAAAAGTTCGGGTAAAGTTACTTCCCGCCTCAACCTAAGACTCTATGGCAATTACTATTGAGCAACAGGTTCAATTATCATCCCACACTACAATGGGAGTATCTGCTACGGCTCAGTATGTTGCTCGAATTGACAGCGTGGAAGCATTAGCAGAAGCCCTTACTTGGGCAAAGAAAAACAAGGTGGCGGTACTTGTGCTAGGAGGAGGGTCAAATGTACTTTTACCAAGTCATTATGAAGGTTTGGTCCTACTTATTGGGATTAAAGAAAAGCACATAATCCATGAAAACGAACATGCGGTAGAATTGGAAATAGGAGCCGGTGAGAATTGGCATGCATTGGTAGAGTGGACGGTGGAAAATGGATGGATAGGACTGGAGAATCTAGCACTCATCCCTGGTAGTGTAGGGGCGGCGCCTATTCAGAATATAGGTGCATACGGTGTAGAAGTTGATGAGTACATTACCAAGGTACAATACATGCATACTGAAAGTTTGAAACTTTGCTGGATAGATAGAGAAGAATGTGACTTTGGTTACAGAAATAGCATCTTTAAAAAAGAGTTAAAAGCAAAGGCCATTATTACAAAAGTACGGTTTACATTGCCTAAAAACGCTCAAATTAAGGCAGATTATGAATCCTTAAGGCATTTTTTGATGCACCAAGGAATTGATGAACCCAGCCAACAACAAATATTTAATGCGGTCATTCAAGTTCGCCAGTCACGACTTCCAGATACTCAAACACTGGGAAGTTGTGGGAGTTTTTTTAAGAACCCGCTACTCCCCACTGAACTAGTTGACCGTTTGAAAACTCGTTTTCCCGATATAAAAACCTATCCTATGTCTAATGGTTACACCAAAGTGGCCGCTGGTTGGCTCATCGATAAAGCGGTGGGTAAAGGCTTTAGAAAAGGTCAAGTAGGTACTTATGATCAGCAGGCCTTAGTCATTGTTCATCACGGTGGGGCTAATGGAGATCAGGTTCGTGAATTTGCTGACTTTATTCAAAATGAGGTGTTAGATATGTTTGGAATATCTTTAGAAGCTGAAGTGCAAATTATCTCAGCAAATAGTGATGACGCTTAACTGCATTGCTTTTTTTAAAAAAAAGTGAGGGGCAACCAAGCCTCTCACTTTTGATTTAGTCAGTCGATATAACATATCTTTTTGCCATAAAATAACCTCGCAAAGTGACTGCGAGGCTAGTAGCAGACCTTCATCTAAACGGAGAATTTAGAGTGAAATTCCTGCTAAGATGTATAGCTGTTCCGAATCTGGATTAAAGATAACGGCGCCGCTAATGGGTAGGCTGAAACTTTCGGTTATCTTAAGTTCCTTTGACTTTGTAACCCCAATATTTACTAGTCCAAAGTCCCCTGTGCTGGAATGCCATCCATCACCAGCACCCACAAATATATCGGCAGCTGAACCAGAGTAACCTAATTCAAAGTACATATCACCACCTGCAGAACCTGCACCTGCAGCCTCGTTGAGTATATAATTAGCACCAATAGAAAGACTACCTAAACTATATCCTAGATTCACTTCGAAAGCGTGACTGTCTCCATCGAGGTAATCACTACCTGGATAATAGTAATCGGTTAGTCCAATGCTCAAATCACCCAGGCTAAAGGAAGCATATAGATCCATTTCCTGGAAACCATCGTACCCTTGAGAGCCCCAAGCGCCGACCGTTAGGTCTCCAGCTGCTGCTTCCACGTAGGGTTGCCACGAAGGACCTGAATATGCCACCCCTCTCCATACATAAGTGCTAACTAGGTCTACGCCAGTGCTAACTTCTAGCTGAGCAGAAGCTTCCTTGCTCCCAGAGACGCTTATGAGCGCGGCAAGAGCAAGAATTGAGAGGGTGTGTGTAAGTGTATATTTAATTGATTTCATAAGTGTTGTGTTGATAAAATGTTGAGTAATTGATTAAAACATCTGTTAGGTTGGCTTATTTTGCAGAGCAATACTTAGCTATCCAATTCCTGCGGATGGCGTGAATTCTGGATAGGCTTCGGCATCGTGTTCATGAATATCTAAGCCCATCTCTTCTAATTGCTCGGTTACACGAAGTGGTAATACGGCACTAATCACCTTGAATAGTATGTAAGAAACAGGGAAGGTCCAGGCGAAAGCAGCTCCAATACCAATCAACTGTACTCCTACAACTTCCAATGAAAAACCACCCATGTCGAAAAGTCCGGCAGCTAAGGTACCCCAAGCACCGCAAACCCCGTGTACAGAAACTGCGCCTACGGCATCATCAACCTTTTTTTCGAGTAATTTCATAGAGTAATGAACCAACACCCCAGCAATAGCACCGGTGATAATGGCAAAACCAGGGCTTAAATTCGCACAACCTGCGGTAATACCCACCAAACCTGCTAAAACACCATTCAGGGTTACTGCACCGTCAGGTTTTCCATTGGTTATCCAGGTGATTACCATAGCAGCTGTCGCTCCAGCTCCCGCAGCCAAGAAAGTATTAAGGGCAATAAGAGCAATTGAAGTATCACCTGTGGTTGTTGAACCAGCGTTAAAGCCGAACCATCCCAACCAAAGTATAAAGACACCTAAGGCTGCTAATGGTAAACTGTGCCCTTTAATAAGTTGAGGCTTCCCGTCAATGTATTTGCCAGCTCTTGGGCCTACTACCATTGCACCAGCCAAAGCGGCCCAACCTCCTACGGAATGTACCACAGTAGATCCAGCAAAATCAATGAATCCAAGTCCCTCTAACCATCCGCTGCCATTAAATAAGCTACCCCAAGCCCATGACCCAAAAACAGGGTAAATGAAGGCGGTAATTAACACAGAGAAGATTAAATAGGAGTTAAATGCGGTACGCTCGGCTACAGCACCGGAAACAATGGTGGCTGCAGTAGCAGCAAACACGGCTTGAAAAAAGAAGAAGGTATAAGACCATTCCGTTGAATAGTCTCCAATCTCACCTAAGAGAAAACCATCGGTACCTATCCATCCGCCAGCACTAGTACCAAACATTAATCCGAATCCTATCAGGAAAAAAGCCAAGCCTCCTGCTGAGACGTCCATGACATTTTTCATGATGATATTAACCGCATTCTTTGCTCGGGTAAAACCAGTTTCTACCAATGCGAACCCAGCTTGCATAAAAAATACTAGACAGGCTGCGATGATGGTCCAAACATAATTTAGGTTGTCTTGCACTGTCGCGGCATCAATCTCTTGAGCAAAAAGAGGAAGAGTGCCAAATAGAAGCGTCAATGCAGTGGTTAGCGTGCGTTTCATAAATAAATGAGTTAATGAGTATTTACAAACTAAATTTACTTAGTTGAACTGCAAAAACAAATAAAAAAATTAATCAAAAATAACTGAAAGCGTTTTTAATTTATGTGTAAGCGCTTTTTTACTTCAATAATTACTGTAATTTATTTTACCAGCACATATCTTTTAGGTATTTTATACAAAGGGTTCCGGGTACTGATAGACTCAATTACTCGCACTTTTAATAGCAAACACTCCCGTAGAAAGCGTATCTTTACCCCAATGCACTAACTCACTATATCTTATGTTAGAACGATATTCTCGCGAAGAAATGATAGCAATTTGGACGGAGCAAGCACAGTTCGATGCTTGGCTCGATGTTGAATTAGCGGCTTGTTGGGCATGGTCGCAAATAGGGGTGATACCTCAAAAGGATGTAGATACCCTGTACCAAAAGGCTAGCTTTTCATTGGAGCGAATAAAAGAAATTGAAGAACAAACTCGACACGATGTAGTAGCCTTTACTCGCGCAGTTTCTGAAACCTTGGGTGATGAGAAAAAATGGGTACACTATGGACTCACTTCCACCGATGTGGTAGACACTGCTTGGGGTGTTCGTTTAAAAAAGGCCAACCAAATACTCCGAAATGACCTTCATCGGATGATTGATGTGCTTAAAAACAAAGCATTAGATTATAAATATACCATGATGATGGGTCGAACTCATGGGATACATGCCGAGCCCACTACTTTTGGACTTAAATGTGCCCTATGGTATGCGGAGATGCAACGAAATCTAGAACGATTTGAACAAGCAGCCGATGCGGTTGAATTTGGAAAGCTATCAGGATCGGTAGGGACTTTTGCGAATATTCCACCTGAGGTGGAGACTCATACTTGTAAAAAATTAGGCCTCAAACCAGCACCCATTTCTACTCAAACCTTACAACGCGATCGCCATGCCCATTATTTATCGATAATTGCGTTAATTGGATCTAGTTTGGAGAAAATGGCGGTTGAAGTACGTCACCTGCAGCGCAGCGAGGTGCGAGAGGTAGAAGAGGCTTTTCGGAAAGGACAAAAGGGATCCTCCTCCATGCCACATAAACGCAATCCAATAAGTTCTGAAAATATCACTGGTTGTGCCCGAGTACTTCGAGGATACATGCTAACTGCTTTTGAAAACATTCCACTTTGGCATGAACGTGATATTTCTCACTCTTCTGCCGAGCGAATTATACTACCCGATGCTACCATGTTATTGGATTACATGCTTCATCGCTTTGCCAATGTTATGGAAAACCTGGTGGTTTTTGAGGACAATATGGAATCCAACATATGGAAAACGCATGGACTCGTATTTTCTCAACGGGTATTGAACAAACTCATCGATCAGGGTATGGTGCGTGAACAAGCCTATGATGCTGTTCAACCGTTAGCGATGCGCGCTTGGCAAGAACAAATACCATTCAAACCTTTGGTTCAAGAAGACCCTGTCATAAGCCGTCAGCTTAGTTCCGAAGTGATTGACGAACTCTTCGATTTAGCCCATCACAGCAAACAGGTCGATCAGATTTTTGCGAGGGTTGGACTAGATTAAGCAGCTAAACTGCCTCTTGCAATTAAACTGTCTATTGCCTCACTATTTCCCTCGGGTTAATGTGTACAAGCTCTTCAAACTAGGTACGTTCAATTTCCCGAGTGAAGTACGTGGAAGTGAATTCAAGTAGAGGAACTCTTTAGGTACATGGGAAGCTGGGAGAGATGAACGGCGGCATTGGTCTAAAAGTTCTTCGGTAAGCTTGGTTTGTAGCTCTTCGTTATCATGGAGTAAGGTAGATTGAAGTTCCTTTTGGATGCTAACGGCTTGAACAGAAACAGAATTACATGTAATCACTGGGGTAGTCACGGAGTTGCTTACTGTTGAAATTGGCACAATGAACGCCACAACTTTTTGTCCCCATTTAGGATCAGCCACTCCAATTATGGCGCAATCATGGATGGATGGATGCTGGTTTAGACATTCAATCACCCAGTCTACAGCTATATTTTCACCACCACTTACGATGCGATCCAGTCTACGTGCTTGAATGTATAGCAGGCCTCTCTCATCTAAATTTCCTATGTCCCCAGTGCAAAACCACCCTTGTTCATCAAAGCTTTCTAGTAGTCGGTTTTGCGAAGGTTCAGGAGAAAAAATTTGGGTACCCATCAACCAGATGATAGGATCATTAGTGTCCTGTTCATAGCGTAATTCTATGGATTGAGCTGGATGCATTTGTCCAACGGGTAGCGGGTCTTTTAGGGGCTTTGGAAGTTTGGAAGCGGGGACAGAGCATATGTGCGCAAAAGTTTCGGTCATCCCATAACTAAGTAAGATGGGCCATCCTAGATTGCTTGCTTCATCGATATCATGAGCATTAGTAGGTCCGCCCCCCAAAATAATGAAGCGGAATACCTCAGAAACGTGGGAGGATATGTTCTCGGTGCGATTGTGCTCGAGCCATCTATGAAGCTGGGTGGGTACCATCGATATTACCCGGCAATGGTGCCATCCATTTAGCCAAGAATTCCAACGTTGAACATCCGATGAGCTACTGAGACTTATGGATGATTGAGATAGCAGTGATTTTAAAACTATACTCAGAGCCCCAATATGATGCAGGGGTAGGCACAGTCCCCAACTCTGGTTTGGGCTTAGTTGTACGTGAGCTTGTGTGGCTTGATAGGCTGCCCAAAGCTGAGAATGTCGAAGAGGAATTCTTTTTGGTCTGGAACTACTGCCAGATGTAAACAAGAACGCAAAAGGAGTTTTGTTCACGATTAAGCTAAGTTCTTGAGTGACTTGTTTTTGACTTAGAATTAACGACAACCATTGGGTATGAAGCGCTGAAATATCTCGGCCATTTAAAAAGCTCGTACATGGTATTTCTTGGGTGGCTTCCAGCACTTGAGAGTTGGTCCATGTTGGGTCAACTATGCAGAAGGGTATCCCTGATAGGAATAAACCTGCAACTAAGCAACAAAGCTCAGCAGAGTTATTGCTTTGCAGGATGTAGGTGTAAGGTTCATCCTGATGAGCTACTAACCAATTTGGTAGTTTTTGACTGTATAAAGCTATGTCAGAATACCTAATTGATTGGTTTTCATCACTTGCGGCATGTAAAAAAATAAAATCAGAAGAACATGAAAATTGAAATTCTTGAGGTATGTCTATCGAAATACTCATCCTTGCTACTCGTTAATTGGTGTGAGTCTATTGCGTGCTATGAATAGACCAAGATGTTGGACTTTGTTGCTATATGCAGGACTTGTATTGTGCGGCTGATCATCAAAATAGGTCTCATTTAACAAGTAAAATCCTTGTTGTATTTCGGGGATGAGACCACGTTCAGGACTTAGATAATCCTCTGTAAGCCAACGACCTGTATCTAGTCCATGGGCTAAATGATGCCCTGTAAGTTGGTTACTCATCCAAGCCAGGGTGGCTAGGGTATATCGAGCAATGATGCCATCAAATGCACTACTAAAGATGCAGGCTTGGCCTTTTTCATGGGCTAAGACGCAGCGTAGTATCATTTCTGGAATTCCACCACTTAGTGTTGGTTTGAGTACAAAATAAGATACGTGTTGATAGCCTAAGAGTGAGGTAAAGGACGAGAAATCAACACTGCTTTCATCCGCTGCCATTGCTGGTGCATCGGGTGTTAGTTCCTGACAAAAGTTGGTGAAGGTATCAGGGGCAACGGCTTGTTCTATATATTCGATGGCAAAACGACGATAGTCTTTCTGGTACGGCTTAAGAGTCTCAGATTCCCACTTTCCGTTGGGGTCTAGCCGGTATTTCAAATCAGGTAAGTTCTCCTGGATAAATGCCACTCTATTCAAATTTTCTTGATGTTTTGGACCTACCTTCATTTTAATTGTCTTAACTCCCTCTGACCAAGCTTTCTGAGCAAGTTTGAGTGATTCTTCTGGGCTTGCTATAGGAAGTAAAGCATTAATAGGGATTTGGGCATCATGGTTTTTTTGACTTGAAAAAGAACCGACCATTTGAGCCGAAGTTTGTGTGGTGGTTGAGTAAATAAGGGCTAGTTCATAGGCATGATCACGAACCAAATCATGAAGTGGGAGATTTTCAAATTGGCTGCCCCAATCGTAGAGCATCATGCTTAAAGCAAATTGAATCGATGGAAAATTAGTTGGAATACATGAGTAGAGAAGATCTGTTGCGCGTTGTGCATAGCTGTAGTCAAAAAAAAGGCGGTTATTACTTTTTACTTCGGGTAAATGAGCCTGCAAAAGGTGTAACTGCTCCTCAAGTTTTTTTCTATGTGAAATTAGCAATCTTTCACAGTCCTGAAGACTCTCGCTGGAAAAACCAGGAAGGGGAGCACATTCCCCCCAAGCTGAGCCCATTGAATGCTTCCACTCAATTAAGATTCCTTCTCGGGATGATCCCATAGATCCCTTAGCCTGTATAAATTCAGACCTGAATTGGCTGTTATAGGTATAAAAATGAAGACTCATCAGATGTGTTCTGCTTTGCCTATTAATGTGTACATTCGGCTTTCATTTAGTCGTTTTAGTTCTTTAGACGGCAATTAACCGATCAATTATGATTGTAAATTCCTTGGCTAGTTACACAGCTATGGAATGACTAAGCCTATGGTAAATAAAACCCCATAAAGGAACATAAATGCGGCTGTTTTTTCTAAGGTTCCATTAAGTGTCGATTTTTTCTCATGCGTCCAAATTTCACTAAGTAATTTTAAGGATAACGGAACACTTAGATAAGGTAAAAAAATCCAAAAAGAGGCATCTAAACGCACAAAAAAGTGTGGAGGTATCGCAAAGGCAAGAGCAAGAAGGACAGTATATTCCCATTTCAAGGCTTTTTCTCCCAATATGACCCCTAACGTTTTCTTTCCGCTTACTCTATCTTGAGCCACATCGCGTAAATTGTTAACCACCAGAATATTCGTACTAAGTGCGCCCGGTATGAGTGCCGCCCAAAAACTTGTACTCGACCACTCAAGGGTATTTAAATAGTAAGTAGTCATGGTGGCAACAAGGCCGAAATAGGCAAATACAAAAAGATCACCAAGCCCATTGTAACCGAGAGGGTAAGGGCCCCCAGTATACATGATACCAAAAACCAGTGCGCTAATTCCTATAGCCAAGACAACGGTACCGCCTATATACACTAAATACAACCCAGCAATAAATGCTAGTAACATTGTTATGTAAGCGGCATTTTTCATTGTATTTGGTTGAATAAGCCCTGCCGCAGTCATTCTTTTGAAGCCAACTCGGTCAGCTCGATCGCTTCCTTTTTTGTAATCATAATAATCATTGGCAAAATTGGTGCCTATCTGAATAAGCGTGGCACATAAAAATGCGACCAAACTTACCAATACATTCAAACTATCCTGCAAATAGCTTAGGCTAGCCCCAATAATTACAGGTGTATAGGCTGCTGTGAGAGTTTTAGGTCGTGCAGCTAGAATCCAATGATGTAAGGAAAAAGTTGTGGTCATGATTACCATAAAATAAGGTATAATTACATCTAAAGGTGGATAGCTTAAAAAATTATGGGCTAAGGCGAATGAGCTTAAGAAAATTGTTTTATTATTATTAAAACCCCTCTTTTACGTTAATTAATTAGATAAAAGCGCTTCCAAATAGATTAAATTACAGTGTATACATAATTATACTTAAATAAATTGGGTGAATTAAATAAATTACTTTATATTTATATCGTTAAACTCAAACATCTGAATTTTACTATATATGTCATACGCAAAACTCGAATATATTTGGCTAGATGGGTATAAGCCGACACAAACACTAAGAAGCAAAACTAAGGTTGTACACAACTTTAGTGGAAATTTAGAGGATTGTCCCATGTGGTCCTTTGATGGTAGTTCAACTGAACAGGCCGAAGGTAGCAGTTCTGACTGTTTACTAAAACCAGTCGCCATTTATCCAGATCCGGATCGTGAGTTTTCTTATCTCGTGATGACTGAAGTGCTAAATGCAGATGGTACCCCGCATGAGTCCAACGGACGTGCATCCATTGATGAAGATGACGTAGATTTTTGGTTTGGCTTTGAACAAGAATATTTCCTAATTGACCCCGAAACCAATCTACCACTCGGTTTTCCTGCTGGTGGATATCCTGCACCCCAAGGACCTTACTATTGTGGTGTAGGTGCAAAATCAGCATACGGAAGAGAAATTATTGAAGAGCATTTAGACCTTTGTTTAAAAGCAGGGCTTAATATTGAAGGTATTAATGCAGAGGTAGCTGCCGGCCAATGGGAGTTTCAAATATTTGCTAAAGGGGCGGCTCAAGCGGGTGATGAAATTTGGGTAGGTCGTTACCTTATAGAGCGAACCGCTGAAAAATATGGTGTTGCAGTTGATTATCATCCAAAACCACTGGGTGACACAGATTGGAACGGTTCAGGTATGCACGCAAACTTCTCAAATGGTAAAATGCGTAATGAGGGTGGTGAAGCCTATTTCAAAGCAGTATGTGAGGCTTTTGGAAACTTTATACAAGAGCATATTGATGTATATGGTGCCGATAACCACATGCGATTGACAGGTAAGCATGAAACACAGTCCATTGATAAGTACAGCTATGGGGTATCCGACCGAGGCGCATCCATCCGTATTCCAGTGGGTACCGTGGAAGACGGTTGGTTAGGACGACTTGAAGATCGCCGACCAGCATCTAATGCAGACCCTTACAAAGTGGCTGCACGTATCATTAAAACGGTACGGACAGCGGGTTAAGCACAACCCAAACATATTTTAAAGCCTGTCTTTTTAGGAAGTCAGGCTTTTTTTATGGAATGAATTCACTTAAATCACCGTTAGCCATAGGTATACGAAAAAATACATTGTACTGTTTAGGTATCATAATTTGAGCAATAAAACCTTTTTGCTCATTCGTTTAGGTACGGATTCACTAAGTTAAATTTTTGTACTATGCATATAGGAAGAGTAGCTCGAAGCCTTTTACTCCTAGCACCTTGGCTATTGATTAGTAGTGACTTTACAGCTGAAAAAAACATTTTTTCAACCTTTACTTTGGTAGTAGAGGGGGTAGAAGACCCAGTTGGTGAGATTAGAATTGCTGTGTTTGATTCAGAAAATAGATATCTGGACGAACCTAGTTATGCTGAAATTGTGCCAGTTAGCGACACGATGATTGAATGGCAAATAGATGACTTAGCCTATGGTCAATATGCTATTGCTGTATATCATGACAAAAATAAAAACGGAAGATTAGATACCAATATCCTTGGTATTCCAACTGAGAATTACGGCTTCTCCAACAACGCTAGAGGTAAATTTGGCCCAGCGAGCTGGGGTGAGGCCAAATTTTTAGTGAAGGATCGTTCAGCTGTACACCGCATAAAGTTAGAATAAATACCGCGCAGTAGTTACTTAGGTTTTTGTAATCAGCTGAGTATTGCGAAGATGTTTAGGTATAGGTTGGCCTATTAAAATTGTACAGCCGTACCGGTGACGCTCACCATGAGCATACTTCCGGTGTCCCCAATGGTTTCATAGTCTACATCAATACCTATAATTGCATTGGCACCAAGCTGAAAAGCTTTCTCTTCTAACTCGCTAAATGCAATGCGTCTGGCTTCTTTTAGTTCTTTTTCATAAGAGGCAGATCGGCCACCAACGATATCGCGAATACCAGCGAAAAAATCTTTAAAAATGTTTGCTCCAAGTATAGCTTCACCGGTTATGATGCCTAAATACTGGTTAATTACTTTTCCTTCTAGATTGTTGGTTGTTGTCATTATCATGGAAGTGCTCCTAATTTGTTACGCTGTAAAAATAGCTTTATGTGAACTACACTAAAAATATAGTATTAGTTAAAAAATTGATACTAATGGGCAAAAAAAAAGCCTTCTCGATTGAGAAGGCTTTGTACAGTCATGGTTGTGACTAGCGACGGAAATTGTCACGTCTTGGTCGCTCTTCACGAGGACGAGCTTCGTTCACTTTACATGAACGACCATCAATTTCTGCTCCATCGAGATCTTCGATTGCAGCTCTTGCTTCGTTGTCATCATCCATTTCTACAAATCCAAATCCTTTGGATCGGCCAGAATATTTGTCTGAAATAACTTTTGCGGAACTAACGGTTCCATAAGCTTCAAAGACTTCGCGTAATTGGTCATCAGAAACCCCATAGCTAAGATTTCCTACGTAAATGTTCATATCAAAAAATAATTAAGTAATTAAAGTTACGGAGAGAAGCAGACAGCAACAGCTACAGGATTCAAAGAAACGTACATCTGGATATCATACCCAATCCAGTGATAAATTACGGTATTAATCAACCAACACCAACAAAATTATCCACACCCTTTTTTTGGGTAACTTAACCACTAATTTAGTGCAGGTTTTCTGATTTATTGAATGATTCCTCAGCCATTTTCTGATGAAATTCTTGCAACTTATTTTGTAGCTCGATGGAGCTATTGGCTAAGATTCTACAGGCTAGCAACCCTGCATTCTGCGCCTTTCCGATAGCCACGGTAGCAACGGGAATACCGTTGGGCATTTGTACAATCGAATATAGGCTATCCACACCGCCCAAGGCATTTGTTTGAATAGGCACACCAATAACGGGTAAGATGGTATGACTAGCCACCATGCCAGGAAGATGTGCGGCGCCACCAGCACCCGCAATAATGACTTTAAGACCTCTATTGGAGGCATTTTTAGCATATTCTGCCATATAGTCTGGTGTTCTATGAGCAGATACTACTTTTTTTTCATAGCTAACACCCATTGTATCCATTATTTCTGCAGCTTCTTTCATGGTAGGCCAGTCACTATCGCTACCCATAATTAATCCAACTAAAATGTTATCTGCCATAAATGAATTCCTTACTGTCTTAGTGTGTACTCAAAATTACATATTAGAGAAACAATAAAAAAATATGTTGATCAACTATTAAATTTGTACGCTTTCGGTTAAACGCATAGCTCGTTCATAGACACGGGTACTATCATTTCCTAAAAGGGTGAAATGGCCCATTTTCCTTCCGATTTTACTCTGAACTTTACCGTACATGTGCAAGTGGCCATTGGGTTCGGAGAGTAGGGCTTCGCTGAATTCAACTTGAGCAGTTCTATTTTGCGTGCCTAATAAATTGATCATTACGCTAGCAGGGTGGGTAAGTTCAGTCGATCCAAGGTCTAAGCCTAGTACTGCTCTTATGTGGTTCTCGAACTGGGAAGTTACACAGCCCTCTATGGAGTAATGACCTGAATTATGTGGACGAGGCGCGGATTCATTCAATAAAACATCGCCATTTGGTGTATAGAAAAATTCAAAGGCAACAATGCCTCTTGTACCTAAGACTTCCATAGCTTGTAAGGCGCGTTTTTGCGCCAATTTTTTTATAGAATCGGGTACTCTTGCTGGGGTAACTACTGCCACGCAAATATGGTCTGATTGAACTGTTTCGCAACATTCATACACCGAATATTCCCGCCCGTTGTGCGCAACTTGGACGGCTAACTCGTGACTGAAATCAATAAATGCCTCGGCTAAGATATCATGACCATTTTGCCCACCCAGTTTGGTAAACATATCTGCAGCTTCATTCAAATTCGAAACTGTTGCATTCCCATACCCATCATAGCCACCCTTGGAAGACTTTAGTACAAATGGCCAGCCATATTGGTGACCAAAATCTTTTAAATCTTCGCGGCCATGGATTTGTTTATAAGGAGTGACGGGTATTCCGGCTTCTTCAAAACTTTGTTTTTCAACGATTTTGTTTTCAATTTTAGCAAAGCCTTCAGGGCTTGGATAGATAGGTGTACCTGAATTGATTTGAACTTGCTCTAACACGCTTGATTCAATGAATTCATTTTCCAAGGTTAATACATCACACTTCTGAGCAAATTCCGTCATCGCTTTTACATCCTCAAAAGAACCAGTTGTTACCAATGGGCTCATATAATGCATGGGCTCGTGGCTACTACGATCCGTATATGCGGCCACTTGAATGCCAAGTCTATAGGCTTCAATTGCACTCATTTTTGCTAATTGACCTGCTCCTAAAAAACCAATGGTAAATGAGGCAGGGATAGTATGAGATTCGGTAATGAGACTTTTGGACCCCTTGATATCGGTCATTTAATGTCTTTTTAGGTTGATTGATAGGTTAGTGTCTATCGCTTTAGCTATAAAATAGCGCGTTCATAACTTAGCTAAAAGTACAAATTTATCGCACTTACAAGCAGCTAAGAATTGCCTATACAATAAAGTGCACTATTGTGTATTTTCAGAGCAAATAACGTACAATGGACTTAGAAAAAAAATTACAACAACTCAAAGCTCGCTATAATGAACTGAATGCAGCAATGAGTGATCCTGGTATATTCGATGACCCCGAAAACTATACCAAGCTTACCAAAGAAAGAAGTGATCTGGAAGAGGTAGTAGAGGATTTTGATCGATATACTGAACTAAAGGGACACTTTAAGGGTAATATTGAGCTAATCGAGATGAATGAGGATCCTGAGATCACTGAGATGGCTGTAGCTGAGAATAAAGAACTTAAAGCAGCATTAACACGCCTAGAAGATGAACTTAAAATTAAGTTGGTTCCTAAAGATCCTGAGGATTCAAAAAACGCGATAGT